>Ga0209986_10000031_pt1 | contig 108616 bp, 80 predicted proteins | sample BlataG_FD_183168 | JGI IMG/M metagenome (GOLD analysis project Ga0209986, IMG submission 183168) | Deep subsurface microbial communities from Black Sea to uncover new lineages of life (NeLLi) - Black_00105 metaG (SPAdes) (version 2) | ecosystem: Environmental > Aquatic > Marine > Oceanic >...
TTTTATGGCTCCTCTCCATCGCTGTCTCGAAAGGCTGCGTAGTCGTCTCGGACCTGGAGCCGTTGTTCAGCCACGGTGGACTCAAGATGCGATTCCAGAACGGGCCATACGCTTCAGCCCTCGAGTTAAATCCGCCCACGCCCCGAAAAACAATCCTTCCCGGAAAACGATTGCCCTCCGTCCCCTTTGGCTGCAGCCGCATCCGCAGCGGCTGCACGTCTTCAGCCGTGATCAGCATGACTTGCCCGTCACGTTTTCTTGCCTCGGCGACCGTCACACCATCATTCGCCTGGAAGGCCCTGAAAGAATCGAGTCGAGTTGGCACGGTCGGCAGCCACCCCGACACATTCTCCGCGATTACTACCGCGCAGAAACCAGCACGCTGAGAAGATTCTGGCTCTTTCGTCGCCATCAGGACAGCGCCTGGTTTTTACATGGTGAATTCGATTAACGGGGCGTTTGGCTGCCTCGTGTTCCAATACTTTGGACCTCAAGCCGAACCTCTCCGCACACGATCCCTATGCACGCGCATACGAACGATGCCTTACGCAGAAATATATTGCACGACCAACTTCTCCTTCCTTCAAGGTGCCTCTCACCCAGAAGAACTCGTAGCACGCGCCGCAGAACTCGGCTACAACGCTCTGGCTATTACCGATGAAAACTCGCTCGCGGGCATCGTGCGGGCCCACGCCGCAGCCGCTTCAGCCGGACTGAAGCTCCTGATCGGAGCCAAAATGACACCTGTCGCTGCACCCGCCGTAGTGCTGATCGCTACAGATCGGGCATCCTATGGTCGGCTTGCGCAATTGATTACCTGTGGACGTCGCCGCGCAAAAAAAGGAGACTGCCAACTGACAGTCCAAGATATCGCCGAGCACGGAAAAGGTCTTTACGCAGCTGCTTCCCCTGAGGGAATTTTTTTGGCGGAGGATCCGGCACAGAAAAACAAAATACTTCACCAGTTAAACAAATATCGTGAAATCTTTGGCAAACAGTGCAGTCTTCTGGCAACACTGCATCGAGGCCGAGATGATCAAGGGAAACTCGGTCGCCTCCAATCACTCTCTCAATCGCTACAAATTCCACTCGTGGCGGCCGGCGATGTGCTCTACCACAAGCGTTTCCGTCGCACCCTGCACGAAACGCTAACCGCTGTCCGCTTTTCCACAACGGTTGGAAATATCCGGGAGCATCTGCCGCAGAACGCCGAACGGCATCTCCGGACGATTCAAGTGATTCATCGTTTGTTTGCCACGGTGCCGCAGGCAATCGAACGCTCGGTCGAAATTGCCGAGGCATGCCATTTTTCACTCAATGAACTACGCTATGAATATCCCGAAGAACTCGTTCCCCCGGGGAGGACCGCGCGGGAACACTTGGCGCAGTTGACCTGGCAGGGCGCTAGGTGGAGGTACCCTCAGGGAATCGGCCGAGAAGTATCGCAACGGATTGAGCATGAGCTCAATCTGATTGATGAACTCCGTTACGAAGCTTATTTTCTTACCGTCTGGGATCTGGTGCAGTTTGCCCACCGCCGTGGCATCCTTTGTCAGGGAAGAGGTTCGGCGGCAAATTCTGTGGTCTGTTACTGCCTGGGAATTACAGCGATCGATCCGGCCCGCATGGATCTGCTCTTCGAGCGGTTTATCAGTCGCGAGCGCGGCGAAGCACCCGACATCGACGTCGACTTCGAACACGAACGCCGCGAGGAAGTTTTACAGTATATTTACCAAAAATATGGTCGTCAGCGCGTCGGGATGACGGCTGTAGTGATCACCTACAGACCCCGATCTGCGATGCGAGACGTCGGACGAGCGCTCGGAATTCCCCCCGAAACGATCGACACTGTCGCCAAAAAAATCGGGCGTCGCCAGCTACCAGATCTCAAATCCATCCAAGAACGAATTGCCTCTCTCAATCTCTCTGCGACGTTACTTGCCCGCTGGATCAAATTAGCTAGAGAATTATGCGGCTTTCCTCGCCATCTTTCTCAGCACGTTGGCGGAATGGTGATGACCCGTGGCCCACTCTGTGAACTGGTGCCGATCGAAAATGCCGCCATGTCGGGACGAACGGTTATCGAATGGAACAAAGATGATCTCGATACTCTCGGGATTCTCAAAGTCGACTGCCTCTCTCTGGGAATGCTCACCGCCATTCGTAAGGCATTTATGCTCATTGAGAAACATACGCATCGCTGCTTATCGCTGGCCACGGTGCCTCCGGGGGACACTGCGGTTTACGATATGATTTGCGCGGCGGATACAGTCGGTGTTTTTCAAATTGAAAGTCGGGCACAGATGAGCATGCTGCCGAGATTACGCCCCCGAAATTATTATGACCTGGTGATCGAGGTGGCAATTGTCCGCCCTGGGCCGATTCAGGGAGACATGGTTCATCCCTACCTGCGCCGACGACACGGTATCGAACCGGTCGCATATCCTAGCCCGGAAATTCGCTCGGTTCTGGAAAAAACACTTGGAATTCCGCTCTTTCAAGAACAGGCCATGCGACTGGCCATGACGGCCGCTGGCTTCACTCCAGGGCAAGCCGACGCCCTCCGCCGGGCCATGGGAGCGTGGCGGAGCGATGGTTCGATCGATCCGTTTCGCCAGCAACTCGTTGAGGGCATGCGGCAGCGAGGATACGACCAAGCCTACTGTGAGCAACTCTTTTCGCAATTGCGAAGTTTCGGGCTCTACGGATTTCCTGAATCGCACGCAGCCAGTTTTGCACTACTGGTCTACGTTTCGGCATGGCTCAAACACCATTACCCGGCAGCCTTCACTGCGGCCCTACTCAACAGTCAGCCCATGGGATTTTACGCACCGGCACAACTCATTCGAGCGTGCCGGCAGGCGAACGTGGAGGTACGACCGGTGGATGTCAACCGTAGCGCGTGGGACTGTACACTCGAAACCGAAAACCATGAACTTTCCCTCCGCTTAGGGCTGAGGATGATTCATGGCCTGCAGCAGAAAATGGCTAAGCGGATCGTTACCTGCCGGGAAGTGAACGGGACCTCGACCCCCTATCGTTCAATAGAAGATTTCACCCAGCGCACCGGTCTAGGCCGAGTCATCGTTGCGCAACTCAGTCGTGCCGATGTCTTTCTCTCGCTCACTCTCGACCGTCGTGGTGCACTTTGGAATGCACTCGCCCAAGAAAAAAAGCATCGCGACTATCCACTTTTTGAACAAGATAGCGAGGAAGATGATGTCTGCCTCAGACTCGTGCCACTAACCGAATGGGAGCAAGTTTTTGCCGACTATCAAACCCAGGGACTTTCGCTCCGTGCCCATCCCGTCTCCTTTTTTCGACAATATCTGACTGAGAAAAAGGTCGCGTGCTGCCAAGACTTGAAAATGCATCCCTGCGATCGGAAAGTGGCAGTCGCCGGGTTAGTGCTCAACCGTCAGCGGCCCGGAACGGCACACGGCATCACCTTCATGACACTCGAAGATGAGACGGGGGTCGCAAATCTTATCATCCACGAAGGAACCTGGCGGCGATTTCGTGCCGCGGCCACCGAATCAACAGCGCTGATCGTCCGTGGACGTCTGGAACGAAAAGATCAGGTCATTCATCTGATTGTCGAAAAACTAGAGGACTTGGGCAAAGAACTCGCATCCCTGAGTCACCGGTCTCGCGATTTCCGCTGATGTTCAGCGCAAAGCGGAGACAAAAATGCTGCGTGCCACTAGAAGGGCACATCGTCGTCGGGAATGTAGTCTTCTGTATCGCTCGCCGAATCTGCCCCGACTGCGGCACTCTTCTGACCGAGCACCTCGAAATCGAGCGCTTCCGCATTAAGAAACCATTTATCTTGCCACTTGCGGCCATTGAGTCGGTAGCGAACTTCCAGTTCATCGCCCTCATTCATTCCATCGGCCTTTTCGCAATTGTCTTGAACAAATTCAACCGGGATGTAATTCGTGAACCGGCCATTATCTTGCTCAAGAACGACCAATCGCTTCCGGAATCCTTTTTGACCATAGGTCTTCGTTTCTTCAATCAAGTGTACGACTCCACGGACCACTGCATCGCTCATCGTGAATCTTTCCTTAGGGGAGATGGGTCAAAACGATTGGGGCCCCGTGTACAGATTTCTGAAGGGCAACCGCCCCCTACCGTAGCCTCTGTCTGCAACCCCTTCAAGATGCGGTGCAGTTGACGGCATTGTGGGTCATGCCAAAAGGGGCTGAACCACCCGACCGTGCACATCAGTCAGCCTAAAATCGCGACCCTGAAAACGGTAGGTCAGTCGCTTATGATCGATGCCGAGAAGATGCAGCATGGTGGCATGTAAATCGTGCACGTGGAAGACGTTGTCAACCGCATGATAGCCGAGTTCATCGGTGGCCCCCCAGGACATTCCGCCCCGAATCCCTCCCCCGGCCATCCAGAGGGAAAAGCCCTTGATGTGGTGATCGCGACCGTTGCCCTGGGCCATCGGGGTCCGGCCAAATTCACCGCTCCAGATGACGAGCGTATCTTTGAGCATATCGCGTTGTTTCAAATCCGTAAGTAAAGCCGCCGTCCCCTGATCGACGAGGCCCGCGGTTTTGGCAACCCCATCCTTCACGCCACCGTGGTGGTCCCATCCTCGGTGATAGAGTTGGATGAACCGGACGCCTCGCTCGGCCAACCGACGAGCCAGCAGGCAATTGGATGCGAAACTGCCATCCCCCCCCGTCGTCCCATAGAGATCAAGAATATGCGCCGGTTCGTCCGAAATATCCATCAATTCGGGCACGCTCCGCTGCATCCGAAACGCCAATTCATATTGGGCAATCCGCGTTTCGATTTCAGGATCCCCCGTCGTCGCTTCGCGCAATCGGTTCAGCTCCGTCACCGCTGTCAGGACATCCTGCTGCGGACCGGCCGCCACCCCCTGTGGCCGACTGACATACAACACCGGATCGCCGGCCGAGCGAAATTGCACGCCCTGATAGCGACTGGGCAAAAAACCACTGTGCCATTGTCGCGCTGCAATCGGTTGGCTCTGCCCGCCTCCGACGGAGGTCATCACGACAAATCCGGGTAAATTGTCACTCTCGCTTCCCAACCCGTAGGTCAACCAGGAACCCATCGAGGGGCGGCCCGAGATCTGGGTTCCCGTATTCATGAAGGTGTGCGCCGGATCGTGGTTGATCTGATTGGTTTGCGCCGAACGCACGATACAGAGTTCGTCCGCCAATTCACCCGTGTGGGGGAAAACATCGCTTATCATCTGTCCGCTCTGGCCATATTTTTTAAACGACCGCTGCGGCGCAAGACATCGCAATTCATTATTTTGCAACTGCGCGATAGGCTGTCCTTTGGTAAAGGATTCGGGCATCGGCTGCCCATCCATCTCCGCAAGTTTTGGCTTGTAGTCAAACGTTTCCAAGTGCGACGGACCGCCAGCTTGGCAAAGGAAAATCACCCGCTTTGCCCGAGGCGGGTGATGCAGCGGTTGCACGATCCCGCGACTTCCGCCGTCAGGCAACGACTCGCCACCTATGCTTTCATCGCGCAACAGCGACCAAAGCGCTGCCGAACCGAGGCCCATCCGCGCTTGACTCAGAAAAGTACGTCGACAAATCGCTTGCAAAACCGGATCAGACAGATGCATGGTCATATGGGCGCTCGCTCACACTAGTTTCGTGTAATTGTTTCATGGAGGTTCAGCATGGTTCGGGCTACCGTGGTCCAGGCCGCCAACTCAATAGGATCGACATCCTCCGGAGCACGATGCAGACCATTCTGTTCCAAAGCAACTGCCTGCTCAGGATGCTGCTGATAGTGCGCACGATGCTTTACGAGCAGGGCCCCCAAGACCTCTGCCTCCGCACTCTCAATATCGCGAGCCAACGCCCGCCGGTAGGCATAGCGAAGGCGCGCAGGATCGTCCTGACCACCCTCTTGGAGAATCCGTAATGCCAACGCCCGGGCAGCCTCGACATAGGTTGGATCATTCAACAACAACAATGCCTGGAGGGGTGTGTTGGACTGGGGCCTGGCGACAGTACATTCTTCGCGGGATGGAGCGTCGAAGAGGGCCATCGCGGGATGCAAAAAGGTACGCTGCCAGAAGGTGTAAAGCCCGCGCCGGTATTGATTTTCGCCTTCATCCTGCTTGTACGTCCGCTGTGGAAAATTTAAGTGCGCCAAATAACCCTCCGGCTGATAGGGGCGTACACTTTCGCCACCGATCCGCGGAACCAACAGTCCACTTAGGGCAAGTGCATTGTCGCGAATCACTTCCGCATCGAGACGAAAACGTCCTTGACGAGCGAGCCAGAGATTGTCCGGATCCCGCGCAAGTTGATCGCCCGCAGTGTCGGAGGACTGCCGATAGGTACTGGTGGTCACGATTTGACGAAGGAGTTGCTTCACATCCCAACCACTCTCCATAAAATCAACCGCAAGGAAATCAAGTAGTTGGGGGTGACTGGGAAGCGACCCCTGGGAACCGAAATCTCCGAGCGACTGCACCAGTCCTCGCCCAAACATCAATTTCCAGAGTCGATTGACAAACACGCGTGCTGTAAGTGGATTCTGTGGGTCGGCCAGCCAACGGGCAAGATCGAGACGAGTGAGTCGTTTGCCAGCGGAAGCCTCGACAGATCCGAGACTCTCGGGAACGGCAGGCTCGACAATTTCACCGCTCGCATCCTGCCAATCCCCTCGCCCTAGAATACGCACTACCCTCGGTTTATCCGCTATCGTGACTAAAACTTTACGCGCTGTATCCTCGATCTGTTTCTTTTCGCCCTCCGCATCCCGGATCAGTTTCCGTATCGAAGCGGTTTCGGGGGCAATACGACGAAAATGATCGTGAAGCAATTGTTTTCCTTCTTCGGACCGCTGCGACTCGCTTTGCGCAAGGACATCGTAAACCGCTTTGTAAGGCAAACGAGGCTTGATGCTTTCGAGTGGTCGCTCGGTTGCGGTCGTCCTCAAGCGGAGTCGACCAATCAAATAGCCGCTACCATAAAGTTGTCGTAGACGAATGCGCACTTGCCCCTGTTGCCCCGGTTCGATCGGCTGCCCGAGGGAAAAATAAGCGGTAAGCCGCTCGCCGACCTTGGGACGGATAGCCCATCCTGTATGGGTATCGCCGTCGATTGATTTTTCAATTTCCCAACCGCCTTGCGAATGGCTGGCGACCGCCTCGGAGAGCGAAATCTGCACATCGTCGCGCCACAATTCACACTCAGAGAGCACCAGATTTCCGTTGCCAGCCAGACCGGGACCCTGTCGGGGAAGTGTGGTGTGGGGCAAAAGTTCCAGTTCGAACGCGGAGAGCCCCTCTTCCGGTATCGGTATCTCGATTTGATAAGTGTCGCGCGGTGCACGTTCTCCGAGAGCAAGAAGTGAACCATCCTCAAGTGCTTCAAACGCAGTTTTCGCTTCGCTTCGGATTTCGATGGACTGCGGCTCCTGCCACCCCACGTCGATTGTCGGTTTTTCTTTTTGTTCCCATACCGCTTGGGCGGCATCCCACGCCTCCGAAGATCCGGCAAGCAGTGTGCGTGCAGCGGTTACGGCTTCGCCAAGATCATGAACCCGCTGGGTTTGCTGCTGGTCAAGCAGCACGAGCGGTTTCTGAATACCTACCAGCGTTTCTTGCACATCTGAAAAAAAGGCGGCCATGCTGTAAAAGTCCCGCATTGTATAGGGATCAAACTTATGATCGTGGCACTGACAGCACCCGAGCGTGAGCCCCAGGAAAATAGAACCCGTATTACGCACTCTGTCCGCCGCATAAATCGCCATATATTCCTTCGGCTGCGCGCCCCCTTCGCGGGTCGTCATATTGAGCCGATTGAATCCTGAGGCAATCTGTTGACCCTGCGTTGCATCAGGCAAAAGATCGCCTGCAAGCTGTTCGCGGATGAACCGGTCGTAGGAAATATTTTTATTGAAGGCCTCCACCACGTAATCGCGATAGGGAGCATGATCTCGATCATTGTCGCCGTGGTAGCCCCCTGTGTCGGCGTAGCGTACGAGGTCAAGCCAGTAAATCGCCATCCGCTCACCAAAATGAGGCGATGCGAGTAACCGGTCGACAACGCGGTCGTAAGCGCCTGGCGCCGTGTCGTTTAAAAATGCGGTCACCTCCTGCTCGTTTGGTGGCAAGCCGATCAAATCAAGTGAGACACGGCGAATCAATGTGCGACGATCCGCAGCGGCCGAGGGTAAGAGCCCCTCCCGCCGCTGAGAATCCACGACAAAATGATCGACCGGTCCGCGCGGCCAAAGAAGACCCTCCTCCGGGGGCGACAACCGTTTTGGAGGTCGGTGCGACCAGTGTTCCTCGTAAGGGGCACCCTGCTCAATCCACTTTCGCAGCAGAGCCATTTCCTCGCTGCGGAGTCGCGGCTTTTTAGTCGCTGGTGGAGGCATGCGTAAGTCAGGATCATCTGTGTGAATCCGTTCCAGAAGGGAACTCGAATCTGGATCCCCAGGAGTAATGGCCGTGGGCACGGCATCGTCGCGACGATCAAGTCGGAGGTCATTTTCCTGACCCTCACGATCCGGCCCGTGGCATGCGTAGCAGTGCCGTGCCAGAAGCGGTTTGATATGCCGCTGATACTCAATCGTCTCGTGCGCACCGGAAGGTAGCGGCACTGCAATGATCAAAAGCGCCAGCAACAGAAAGGTGTGTCCACCCAACACCAACCGGTTTGCTCGTATCGTTTCGTTTTTCACCATCATCACCCTGAGACGCACCAGTCTGAACTCGAAGCGTTCGCTGCAGCAGCACCGAACTTCTCTTATTATGGCCAAATAGGAGAATAGAAAAACCACAAAACCGAGGGAGTCGGTCGTCAAAAGTCCCAAAACAGGTCCCCGATGCGCTTTATCGGGCTAGGAAGGCGTTCCATTCTTCGTGGCTGGTCGGCCCACTGCACCGATTGAACCTCCCCGCTTGTCAGGGATTGGTGGGGCAAACGAGAATGAAGCTACCGGATTACGCGAAATATCCACAAAAAGGAACGCATGCCTTGGACTCGTCTCTCGATATTGTGCCCGTCGCGGGTCCTTTGCATGGGTCTGTCCGTCTGCCGGGATCGAAAAGCCTGACCAACCGGGCGCTAATCTGCGCAGCGCTGGCAGCAGGCCGCTCGACACTCTCGGGCGCACTGGACAGCGAGGACACCCAAGTGATGGCAAAAGCTTTGCAAAAGCTCGGCATAGCGATCGATGCGGATTGGACTGGCGCAAAGCTGGACGTCGCTGGCTGCGGGGGTCGCTTTCCGGCCCAGCATGCGGAGTTGAATCTCGAAGGCAGTGGGACGAGTCTCCGCTTCCTAACCGCACTGGTGGCCACCGGTCGTGGTGTGTTCACACTTGACGGAAACGACCGTATGCGTCAACGACCTATTGGCGAACTGATCGAAGCGCTGAGGACCTGCCATACCGATGCAGAATCTCAAAGCGGCTTTCCTCCGGTTGTAATCCGAGCCGACCGACTGGCGGGGGCAACGTTGTCGCTTCGAGGGGATGTTTCAAGTCAATATTTAAGTGCTCTGTTGCTTGCTGCCCCTGCAGCAACCGGGGCCATGGAATTCAATGTTCACGGACCGCTTGTTTCCACCCCGTACATTGAAATGACACTTGCGGTGATGCAAGCTTTTGGTGTCGAGGTGAAATGGCTTGATCCGACGCGTTTTCAAGTGTCTCCCCAGTCGTATGTGAACCGTACGTTTGCGATCGAACCAGACGCGTCTGCGGCAAGCTATTTCTGGGCCGCAGCGGCCGTCACGGGCGGCTGCGTACGGGTAGAAGGGTTGAATACGCAGAGCCTGCAGGGCGATGTCGCGTTCTGCGACTGCCTAAAATCAATGGGATGTGATGTAAAAGAGGAAGCGGCGGGGATCACGGTAACCGGCAGAAAACTTTCGGGCATCGACGTCGATATGAGGGCCATCAGCGACACCGTGCAGACCCTTGCGGCAGTTGCATTGTTTGCAGAGGGACCGACCACCATTCGGGGCGTTGCGCACATCCGGCATAAGGAGAGCGATCGCATTGGTGACCTTGCCCGCGAGTTGCGCAAACTTGGCGCAGTGGTTGAGGAAAAAATGGACGGGCTCCGTATCGAACCGGGCCCCCTGCAACCGGCAGCGGTCGAAACATACAACGACCATCGCATGGCCATGAGCTTGGCGGTGGCAGGGTTACGCTTGCCAGGGATTCGAATTATCGATCCTGGATGTACCGCAAAAACCTATCCGGGGTTTTTCCCCGATCTGGAGAAACTGGCGGCTACAGCGCGGTGAACTTCAGCCCGCGACAGGACAGCCACAATAATTCTCCGGCCTTGAAGCCTAGCGACGGAAGCACGATGCCACTCCCTCTGAAGAACTACTTCAGCGGGGTCGCTGTTTCATCTGATCTGCCGCGGCCAGTAATTGATCGGCACGCTTGAGGATCACACTCTCCACCTTGACCGGAGACTCCCCTCGACCGATGGCTTCTACTGCGCGAAAATGAGTTTTGCAGTGCTGACAAACAACACGCTTCCCCAGATATTCGACACGAATTCTAAGACTTCTACCGCAAGTGCCACACTCTTGCAGAAAATAAGAAGGCTTCGACATGACCGTTCCCTCCGTTGACGGACATTTCCGAATTAATCCACCCCAAAAATCGTTCCAAGATAAGAAAGGGTATTATAGCAAATACGCCCAAAATAGCCAACCAAGAGAGCTGTCATTTATCAGCGAATTTGTCGTAAATTGAAGCTTTTCGTTTTTTTTTGCTCGAGGGAATCATCGATAAAGATCCATGCGAACCATCCCCCCTTTCCTATATCACCCCACCGTATCACCCCACCGGTTCGCTCTCTGTTAACCCGACCGGTTCGTCTTTTTAAAAAGAAGCACCAGGCACCGAGTGCATGTTCCACATTCAAGAGTCTGTGCGGATACGTTCGATCACGATTGCCGGGGTAGGCACGGATGAAAACGTGCCTTCGTCGTCCACCGAAAGGTGATTCATCTTTTCGAGCACCGCACTGCCTTCGATCACCCTTCCGAAAACACAGTAGCCATACTCTTGTGCACTTTTACGACTCCTATGATCGAGATGGGGGTTATCCACCAGATTGAAAAAAAATTGACACGTACTGCTATCCGCTTGATCCGGCCGCCGGGCCATCGCAATGGTGCCCTTACGGTTTTTGAGTCCATTGAAGGCCTCGTTACGAATCCAGAATTGTGTCGGTTTTTCCTCAAATTGTTCCGTGTAGCCACCCCCCAACGCCATATAACCCGGCACCAGCTGATGAAAGATGGTCCCATCGTAGTGCCCGTTTCCGGCATACCAAAGAAAATTCTTTCCTGTGATCGGCGCCTTCTCCAGATCGAGTTGAACGCGGATGGTGCCCAGATTCGTTAGAATGCTAACAATGGGAAATCGTGGATCACGAACATTCTCAGCAGGACTACCAAAGTGACTGGCAGTCGGTACATCTTCCGTGCTTGTATCGATGCTGGCCGTAACGGATTGCCCTGAATTACCACCGGAGTCGCAACCGCTCAACGCGCACAGGAGAATGGTAACCATTAAAAATCGAGCCGATCCACTCATGTTTTTGCCGCATCGTAAAAGGACCAGAGACAGCTATGCATGCCCCGAATAAGTCCGGCATCTTCGTTGTTTCGGGGATTTGAAGCAACCGCGATTTTCGTTGTAAAAAACGAAGCTCTGGTCTTGAAACATGCGGCCCACGGAGACGCCCTCGTGAAAGTTTGGCATGCCGTCGTGAGTTGTGCTAGATTGCCCAGCAGGGGGAGAACCCACACTCCATCATTATTATTGAAATATGTCGATTCGTTTCTATCAGATTGCTGTCTTTTGCTTCTGGATCTCAACGGTCACATGGCTACTGGCCACCAAAGTGATGCCGGTGCTGCACCGCGGGGAACCACCCAATCACCATGCCGCCACCGTTGCCCATCTGATCGACAATCTGCCGGTCATTTGGGATATGAAGTGGAACTTCCATTCTGTGGGATGGGCAGCAAATCACGTTGTCAAAACACCCGCGGGACAATTAGAATTATTAAGTCGACTACAATTCACCGATTGGCCCAAATCAGATGGCATGTCGTCGTCATGGCTCCTGGAACAACTTTCTGACTGGGGAGATCGTTCGGGAGATTTCAACCTCCATCTGACAAATCGTTCGCTCCTGGATAACGACCATCAACTACAGCAGCTTGACTCTTCGATCCATCTCGGCACGATACGATCTGCTCAAAATCCACCTTGGATGCAGATACACGGTAAAGTGGAGGGGAACGCGCTAAAACTTACCTTCCAACTCGGCAACCGCATGCTTGGTCAACGCACGATTCCTTTACGTCCACATTCTCTGATTAGTAGCGAGATATCACCACACGGTTACATGCCGCGATTACGCATCCGCCAGAGATGGACGACCTACCAGATCAGCCCCTTCCGACCTCCCACCTCCCCGCAGGCAACCATCGTTGCCACAGTCGAACGTTACGATCCGATGATCTGGAATGGCCGCCTTGCCGAAACATTTTTAGTCGTCTACCGTAAAGATGAAGGAAGCGGATCTCGATCCGCGGATGAATATATCGGCCGGTTATGGGTCCGTCCCGATAACGGGATGGTACTCAAACAAGAGATCATGCTTCTCGGGTCACGGTTTACCCTACTCCGCCGGGAAGGTAAAAAATCCAAAGAGTTCGCCCTCCAACTTCAGCAAGACTGGAACGCAAATCCGTCACTGCTGAATGTGAAGCATTCTAGCGCCGATCTTTCCGGTCAGGACCTGACACCATGATCGAATACATTGGTGTTTCACGGTCGTACGGCAAGCGTCTGGCGGTAGATGAACTCCATCTCAAAATCCCTCCCGGGGAACTTTTTGCTTTTCTTGGGCCCAACGGCGCCGGCAAAACAACGACCATGAAAATGGCCGTTGGGTTACTGCGACCCCATCAGGGTCTCGTGCGGGTCTGTGGACATGATGTCGGCAGTGAACCGCGGGCGGCGAAGTCAAAATTAAGCTATGTTCCGGACGAACCGCACCTCTACGATAAACTAACCGGACGGGAGTTCTTGCAGTTTATTGCTGAAATGTACGGCATCCGGGGAACGATCGAAACAGAAAAACAAATTGAACGCTTTGGAATTGCCGACTTTGTTGATGAATTAACGGAAACCTATTCCCACGGGATGAAACAAAGACTGGTCTTTGCTTCGGCGTTTCTTCACCACCCCGAGGTTTTGGTTGTCGATGAACCGATGGTTGGACTTGATCCTAAGAGTATCCGCTTAGTGAAAGATCTGCTTCGAGAACAAGCGGCCGCTGGAACCACTGTCTTCATGTCAACACACACCTTGGCCGTGGCTGAAGAGATCGGTGACCGCATCGGAATTATCGTACGTGGAAAACTGGAATTTGTGGGTACACTCGCCGCATTAAAAGACGAGTGCCGGCAGCATCACTCAAGTCTAGAAGAAATGTTTCTTGAACTGACACAGGAAGACGAAAGTTAAAACGCATGCTGCCGGTCTACCGCATAGCCTCGAGTTCGCACTGCGCAAACGCCTCAGACTTTTAAGCTTTGATCATGTCATTATTCTCGACTACCGATCCCACAAACGCTCGGCTCCTCAACACAGCGGAAGAGGCTCGGGTCTATAGACGACTCCATACCGCCATTTTCAAAACAACGCTTAAAGAGCTGATAGCAACGAGTCGCCTACGCGCAACGTTAGCTACTCTGATGAGCCTGGTCATCTGGATAGCGCTGTTCTTTATCATGCTTGAAGGATTCTTCTTCCTCCAGCGCGAGGCGGGAGCCTTTACGGAGGAAACTGTCGAGAAAGTTCTCAATATTTTCTACGCTTCACTCATGATCATGTTGTTCTTCTCGAGTGCGATCCTACTGTATGGAGGAATTTATCAATCGCAAGAAGTTCGTTTTCTTATCACCACACCCAGCAGTCCCGCACGCATTTTTCAATATAAATTTACTGAAGCTGTCTTTCTTAGTGGATGGGGATTTATTCTTATTGGTAGTCCGATGCTTGTTGCGTACGGAATTGTTGTCGATGCGAATTGGTATTACTACCTGCTCCTTTTCCCTCTCATGATTGCCTTCGTCTATATCCCGACAGGCCTCGGTGCAATCACCTGCCTGTTGGTTGTCCATTTTTTTACGCGTATCCGGCGACCCATTGTGGCAGCTTCTGTGTCTGTGGTCTTCGGATTTGTTGCCTGGAGCATCTGGACAATTCTTTTCAGCAGACAGCACCAACTGCTGACGCCAGAGTGGTTTGAAGAGACGATGGTTCGGCTGAGTACCGCGGAGAATCGATTATTTCCCAGTTGGTGGCTTTGCAGTGGCTTGTTAGAAGCAGCTCGAAGCGAAACGGGTCGACTCGATTATCAGGCATGGGCACAAGCTGTACTTTTTTTCGCGCTTTTGGTAGCGAACGCGATGTTCCTGCAAATGATCGCAAGCCTTCTTGCAGAAAAAATATTATTCGTCAGCTACAGTCGTTTACAGACCGCCGAACGACGACGCAGAATAATGGGGGTCCGCTGGTTCGATACCTTGTTGGCCCGACTATTACTCGGTTCACCCCCGGCCATTCGCCTGCTCTTAATAAAAGACTTCCGGATCGTTCGTCGAGATCCTCTCCAGTGGGCACAATTCCTTATTTTCTTCGGCTTAGTCGGCCTCTATTTCCTCAATATCAAAAGTATCCAGGATGCTGCACCGTTTGCCGGATGGGTCAATCTGGTGAGCTTTCTCAACCTCCTGGTCGTGGGCCTCATACTTTCGACTTTCACAACTCGTTTTATTTTTCCCATGATTAGTCTGGAAGGACAAAAGTTTTGGATATTGGGTCTGTTGCCCATTGAAAGAGAAACGATCCTCCGCGGAAAGTTTCTCTTTGCAGCGATGGGTACATTCCTTCCCAGCAGCCTCCTGATTCTTTTGAGTGATGGACTGCTGCAATTGCCGGGCACGATTATTATCGTCCACGAACTGGTCTGTCTGCTGCTCTGTACGGGATTGGCAGCCATCGCCGTGGGATTGGGTGCCTGTATCCCGAATATGCGGGCCATTAGCCCTTCCAAAATAGCCTCGGGGTTTGGCGGCACCTTGAACCTAGTACTCAGCGCCGTGTATATCATTTTCATTGTCGTAATTGCCGCCGGACCATGCCATTTGGATGCCTTGGTCAAACTGGGTCACTTTCCAGGAGTCTTTTTCTCAGAATCCACCGTGCAGGCGATGCTCGTTGGCATCGGCATTGCCGTCGTCACGGCAGGATGGGTGATCTACTTCATGTTAAACATCGGGTTTCGAGCATTCCGGCAGATGGAATTTTAAACCGCCGGAATTTCCAACGTATTGGGAGCATCTCGAGTGAAGTGAAGCAAAGCCTGCTCCAAAGTGCGCAAAAAAACGCCCCCTGAAATCAGAGGGCGTTTTACACAGCGTTTCCAGCTTCCGTGCCGGTTTCTCTTTAGAATCCGCGGAATGGGTGGGCCGCTTTTTCTTTTCCGGCCAACATGTCGTCCACCGATGGCGTACCCGCCATCGCATTGGAAATGGAATCCTTGGTGGCGGCATAGTTATATTCATAAATTTTCTTGTCATCCTCAGCGAGCCAGTGGATGAAAACACCACAGACGATACAGAGGACCTCGGCCTGATCCTTCGGAATGACGCCTTCCGCTACCGAATCAGATACCGCATTGGCCACTGCCGCCTGTGCGGGACCAAACATCTGTACGGCCTGCTTCGAGCCTTTAATGGTCACTTTTGTGATCATCACTGTGGATGGCTTCACCGCAAGATTCGGCTCGAGAACAGCCAAAAGATTGCTGTGTCCCTCGCTCTGTCGTGCCAACGCATTTGCAAAAGCGACGCCTACCGGGCCATCTTTTCTCCCAATCAGCAGATCAATGTGGGCAATTTCATTCCCCTCACCGACCAGAGATTCGCCTACAAACATCGACATAGTGTGGTCTCCTCAAAAAATTGAAATAGGACTGTTGGAGGTTATTGAATCGAACTGCCAATTCCCTGTAAATGCAGGCCAACGGCGGTCGTCCCGGTCGGGGGTGCCAACCCGATTCGCGATCAAAGGAAAAGCACCCGAGGCAGGATCAGAAACAATACCAGACCGCATTTGATTTGCAAGATGCTGTCGCGTAGAGTTTGCTCTAAGGTCTTAAATGAAGGCGCCAACCACATTACCGAATAAGAGAATACGCGTGCCAGAACGATTGCTGATCGTAGGTGCCAGTGCCCGGGCGGCTGCCGAATCTGCGGTGCGTGGTGGTTTTTTGCCGTTGGCGGTGGATCAATTCGGCGATGAAGACCTTCGCCGAATAGCCGATCTGCGGACGTGCGACCATTTTCCCGAGCAGATTCCGGCACGCGCAGCCGAATTGCCTCCTGCGGGTGTTGTGCTGACCGGGGCAATGGAAAATCATCCGACCATTCTAAAAAAGCTTACGAACGTCCGGCGGTTGTATGGGTGTCCTCTAGAAGCCCTCGCCGCTGTCCGTAACCCGCTTGTGGTGCAATCGGCTCTGGACAGAGCCGATTTGCCGACGGTGGCCACCTCTCGCCGTATGCCGACGATAACACCGGGAGTCCGCTGGCTCAAAAAACCTTTACGCGGAAGTAGTGGCGCGGGGATCTGCTTGCAGACAGACAGTAGTTCTGCATCGGGTGAGGATTCTTTTTATTACCAGAAGTTACTCCACGGGCCCTCACAAAGTGGTTTTTTCTTGGCATCGCGACGGACAACGACGTTGGTGGGGGTCACCGAACAGTGGATTGGAACTCCATGGCTACACGCCCGCCCCTTCGGCTATGCAGGCTCTCTCGGTCCTCTACGACTCGATGCTAAGGCCCGCAATCTTTGGGAAAGAATTGGGACCGCGCTCTCTCAAAGCTGCGGACTCATCGGATTTTTTGGTGTCGATGCTGTTATCCAAAACGGCGTTATTTGTGCCGTGGAAGTCAATCCGCGGTTTACCGCTTCGGCGGAGATTTTAGACATTGCAGGCGATGGGCAAATAATGCGGCACCACGTCGAGGCATGTCAGGGAGAAAACGTAGAAATACTTGCATGTCCACCATCCGGTGCATTGCATGCCAAAGCGATCTATTTTGCGTCCCAGGACATCCGCATCCCGCTCGATTTGGAAATTTTGTCTTGGAGTACATCAGGCGATAACGTAACAATCCGTCTCGCCGACATCCCTGCCCCCGGAAAGCGGATCAGAAAAGGACAACCTGTCGCCACCCTTCTGGCCACCGGAATGAACGCAGACCGAATTCGCGAAGGCCTACAGCGTGCCGTGGATCGTTTACAGTCTCACCTTACCTGCGGTACGCGTCAGGAAGTGGATTCGCAGGCCGCCTCAGCATCTTCACGTTCTGTGATCGGAGACCAGCGACGCCCCGCTAATTGTGGCTGAAAGTCAGGCCGCCCACCGAGTTCAGCGATGCGGCGTAAAAACAAAAGAGTTAACTCCCCCAATACCGCGTGATCGCGCTCCCTTCCGTAGTAGGGCTGTAAGTCGATCGCTTCACCAATCACTAACTTCACTTGCCCCGGTATAAAAAGGCAGCCCCAAAAGGTCCCGTCGTAAGGCACTCCCTTTAAATAACACGGTACCACAGGAACCCTTGCCTTCAGCGCAACCAAGGCAGCACCGGGCCTTCCCGGCAACATAAATGCACGGGTCCGATTGATCCTTCCCTCCATAAGCATGCCAATCCAATCACCTTCTCGAGCCATTCGAATGGCCGCCTTTGTGGATGCCGTATCAACCCCGGCACGATTCGTAGGAATACTCTCACTGATACGCAGAAAAGTCCCCACGAGCGGAAACTTGAAATATTCGCGAGCCACAAACCAGTGCACGATCCGCTGGGCGACCAATTGAATAAAAAAAGGATCGACCGAAGCACGATGATTACACACGATGACCCCACCTCGGTCGCTCTTCTCAGGCAGTCGTCCTTCGATCTCGACCCGCCAGAGAATACGCGTAAGGCATAAATTAATCCACGCAATGATAGTTTGCGGCACGCTATAGGGACTTCGGTAGAAGTAATGGACCAGAAAAAGCACGAGGCTTAATGCAAACGCAATCAGGATAATGAGCGGAAAAATAGCGAGCAGTCCTTCCATAAATCTCGAATTGTAAGCAATTCGGTGAGAAACGTAGGTAACACAGAGTCTGATCAACATCGCATGAACAAAGCGAGAGAACAAGACCGCCGAAGACGTTCGTTACGTGTTCTTAACCTGCCAATCGAGTAATTCGATTGAAGGGAAGAATAATTTCGGCCGGTTCTTGACGGTATTGATACTCCATCAGATAGGCATCTTCTGGAGTATCTTCATAGAAACTCCGAAGAACGTTCGTTGCACGAAAACCCTGGCCTCGAAAGAACAGCTGTGCCTCCAAATTTGTTTCTCTCACTTCAAGTGTTATCTGCGTGCGACGCTGATAGGAGAGTTTGCTGATCAATTTAGAAACCATCTGTTGACCGACATGGTCCCGTCGGAAATCGGCGTGCACCGAAAAATTAAGAATATGAAGCCGTTCCTTGTGCAATTCATAGATCATGAAACCGACGATATGTTCATCGTATTCAGCAACCATGCCAATACAGTTTCTTTGTCGCAAGCAGCGAATAAAGTCTTCTTCAAACCACGGAAATTCAAAACTACTGTTTTCGATCTCCAGTACATCGGCCATATCCCGACGAATCATCCAGCGAATATGCACAGCGAGTCCTTGCTTGGAATGAAAAGACATAATACAGGCCTCCCTCCATGTCGGCCTTGAAGAAAAAAACGCAGTTCAAGCGAGTCGCTACGGTAGCAAAACAGTCCGCTGGAGCCAAGACGAAAAGAGAAAACGCTCGGCGAAGTTGCCTAGATGATAGCACCCCCCATCGCATCAAAGACCATCCGATCAATGAGCTTTTTTATACTTCGCTCTGCTTGGCGGCACGGGGTGCCTCGCATACTACCCACTTCCACGGAAGTACCAACGCAAACACACCCGTGGCAAGCATTGCAAGAAAACCGATGACACTGGGGCTTAAGAACAACCAATAAAATAACGCTATTGCGAAGAGAATAGGCAACAGCGGAAAGCTACGGCGAAGCCAGCTTTCTGAAATCTGGGGCCGAAAGCCAACAAACGCCAAGGCTCCGGTTACAAGACCAGCCAGCAACCAACGAAAAGGGACGCTCGAGGAGTGATCAGAAGGCCTGCCAAGAAACACCGTTGCTTGATCTGACTCGCTGCCTGCCAGCGTTGCCGGACGAGAAAAAAATCCTTGCCAGGGATCTGGACCCAGTGCACCTATCTGCCCGAATGCCTCAATGGACGTAAAAACTCCCTGATTGACCAATTGTGTCGCAAGGTCGCTCACCTGTCCTGCTAGCACCTTTTGCCCAGAGGTAAATTCGGGCAAAGATTCAGCTGAAATGCGGGATAACAGGCCTTCCATTTCCCGCTGTGCTGAAATGAGATGTCTCGCCGTACGTATGTACCATGGCAACAACACATCGACCGGTTCAGCGGATGTTATATCAGAAAGAGCGTTCAGTAAATTGCGTGTCCGCTTCTGTAAATACTCGTACTGCATCGTTGGGCCACGTATTGCGAGACTTTGATCTTTGGCCATAGGCAGCGCACCAGATTGGTGTGAATTCGCCAATGACCATAACGTATGGGCGATCGGAATCTTCTCCCCAGAGGTGGTTAAATAGGGACGAGAAACCCCCAACAAACTTCCATCTTTCACATAGGGCGCCGAATAGAGAACTTCAACCCGCTGTATCAAATTCCTGGAATGAAGTTCAATGTCCCAGCCTTCATTTTTTTTTCGTAAAGTCGTTGGACGATCGCTCACACGAACCCGTAGTAAATCTGCCGACTCATGCGGAAACTGAACACCCACACTCGACAAACCTGCCGGATCTAGATCAAAGACTGCCCGCCCGAAGTATCGGTCCGCTCGACTACAACGGATATCAATATCTGCGAACTGAACCTCGGAATCCTGCGCGGGTTGGCCAACCGATTGCAAAACTGCGCGGTAGCTGTGACCGACAGCCTCAAAAGAAGCAACCGACATATCCGCAAGTGGGGCATTTTGAGAATCTTCAGGTAATGCCTGTCGAACGAGACCAGTGGTTTTCCACGAAACATCCTGAAAGTCGACTTTTTTCGGTAGGACGACGAATTGGGATACACGGTTGATTCCCTCAATCGAAATCGTCGGACACCGCACTGGATCTTCAGGGGCGATATTCAATGTTCCAAGAAGCATAAGGCGGATCGAATCGGTGATCGCTTTCGGTGGACGAATTTCAAATACGAAACCCTCGCCCGCCGGAAGTTCTTTCACCGTGAATGGCAACTCAGGATCGATTTGAAACGGCCCTTGATATTCCTCCGGTATTCGAAAGCGAATCGTATCAAGCTGACCGGAAAGCACTTTTAATCGCAGATCGACTTCGACATTCCACTGTGCGTCAATCCGGTTGAGAGAAACGACCTGAATCGCTTCAGCGTCAATCTGGTTGGATCCTACGGTCAATCGTTGATGCGATGTATCAAGCGGAAGCGTGTAGACGCCAACAAAGCGACCAAAATCTGGTGGAATTTCTCCCATCGGGACGAAATCATCGACCTCCTGCCACGCATCCGGAGAACCTTCGAGCTGGAATTGGACTGTTGGACGCCTGTAGAGAGCAACTTGCCCTCCACGCATGCCGACATCCTTCAAGATGAAACGGGGGATCTCCACACTATTGTGCGGGTGCGAAAGATGGCCACAAATAATTAACCTCTGGCTACCGCGCACCGCTTCAGCAAGAAAAAGTGTAAGTCGATCAATCCCCGACTCTTCGTGAACCGACCAACGCATAATGCTGTCTACATCATCGGTCAGCATTTCAACACGATCAGGTACAAAGCCTGCGGGGAGTTCGATTTGGTATTGGCAGCGATGCCCATCGGTCGTCTCCATTTCATACTCCGCGATGACTTCCGAGACCGTGTCGGAAATCCCAACAGCAAGTTTCGCAAATGCGACGGTTTCCGATTCCTGCAACCGTGTAGGCAAGACCCAATCGACGCCGGAGCCGGTTTGTTGAAAAAAGAACTCCGGCGACTGGTTTGATAAATCCCATATCTTGGCAGCGGCCGTGATGGACAGCGGTTTGAGAAACCGATCCTGGGAAATCGAATCCCTGTCCACAAATAAAGTAGGGTCAATCGAGACCGCAACCCAACGACGGTACTCGCGGGTACCGTCGACCTCTATCTCCGGAAGCCGAATATTCCCCACTCCGGAAACCCCCGCCCACAAAAACGGAATGTGTATTTCTATTTCGCCCGTGATCCCAATGTTCCACTGCAGTTCGATCTCTTGTGGATCTCCCGGAACTGTACGCAAATGCGTGAGTTCGATGTCTTTTCCATCTGCCTTCGCCTGCAGCGGTGAAAGAAGTCGCAACTGGGAGTCGGTTACAATCCGAACGCGTTGGATGCGACGGTCTTCAATGTTTAGCTTGAATCGCGCATCCACAATGACTGCGCCCGGTTGGACTTTCATCCACACAAGTTGATCCACGTCAGCGAGCCCGCTGCTGGCAATGGTTTCGTCTTCCTGCCATTGAAGCGTGATTCGATCCACATCGCCAAGTTGCACTTGCAATCGATTATGCACTTTGTCCTCCTCGACACTTCCCTTTGCCGAAAGAACTTCGGGTGGTGATGCCTCAGCGGGAAAAGCGATTTCCAACTGGGAGGTCACTAGCGACGGAATAGGACAATCCAGCCGACGCATACCGCCCACCTCGTCGACTTGTATCGGAAATTGGATATCAACGAGATAAATACCGGGCTCTTCCAAAACGAACGAAAAGAATCCCTTAGCGCTTCGGCGTAAGTCGCGGGGTACCTTTCCGTCCACCTTAAGTTGGCATTCACTTGTATCAAGATCCTTGCTGCCTAGAGGCAGTTCGACTGTGGCGTGGCGACCCAGCACTTCAATCTGTAATGCGGCGACGCCATACTTCACCGTGAGTTGGCTACGATCATCAATCCAATCAAATTCAAGACGATATTGCGCAGCGGTGAGTAGCCAATCCAGAGGGCCCTGCTCTACAGCAGCATCCTGATGCACCCCATCAAATAGGGTTGCCGAGAGGTAGTAGGTATCGCCCACCGTTTTATTTTCCTCATCGACGGGAATGACCACGACCGGCGAGGTGTCGTCCTGCGGCGCTGCCTGCGAGCGAATTACTGGAAACCCTGTTGAAAACAACACGGCACTCAAGAAGAGGAGAAGCATCTCCGATCCGGTGATTCGCATGCTGTGGGTTATCGCTTCCATCTCGCCTGATCGTGACCGGTTCGGATCCTTAACTCCGGTGAGATGACGCTGACGAAGCGGGTAAAATCTTTGCCAAAGAAAGGCAACTCCAGCTGCGCAAAATGCCGCAGTCGCGAGTGGGGCTATCATCGAGGGTAAGATCAGTGCAGCGATTGCCAGGCAAAGTAAGCAGAGGACTCCTTTTCGCACGCCGGTAGGTCCCCAGAAGCATCCCGCTAGAGCGACGACTGTAAAAAGTGTCCACTGCAACCCTCTCAATGACTGCACATCGACGAGTTGAACGACGGAAAGGTCGGCTTGCGAGCCTTCTAAATAAAGCGTTGAGCCGCCTTGGTTTTCAGTAAAATAAAATCCGTCGCGCCACACCGCCTTCCACGGGAAGTCCGCTGCTGCGTTCTCGTCGCGCCACTTGCCGATCGGCACTGCGGACGGATTGAAAGCTGTCCGATCAGCAAACTGGCTGTTCCGTTCATCCAGTCGACACACCACGCCATCGATCATCCAAGCAGAATCAGCCGGTTGCAGCGATTGGACTGTCGAAAGTATCCAGCTATCCGCATTGAACCCGACCACTAGGTTCGCTTTTCGCAAAGCCTCCACTGCCAACCGTCGCGGTGATCTCTTTGCATAGACTTGGATGGGTGTATGCGGTCCGATTCCCACGGCCGCAAGCGCATCGAGATCGACAAAGACGGTCATGGCACCAGACTCATTCGCTAAAGGGAATGTTTCTTCGTTCTGTGTAAAATCACCCCAGGCGGCAGTCTGGGAATTATCTGCGAGAACTCTCCCTATCTCTTCAAGAATTTTTTCTGCTTTCGCCCGCCCTCGCCACGTATCATCGACCGTCATCAAGGGAACGTTAGACCACGTACTCGAATCGAAAGGATCGAAAATCGATACCGAATTCAGTCGCGCTAGGGGGCCAAACAGTCGCTGCTGCCAACTCAAACCGACACGATCCGCACCGACCCCACTAAGCGAATCCGTTGTGACAAAACCTGGCGGAGCATGGATAATTCTTTTGCTTTGGATGACCGAAATATCGATCTCCGGTGAAGGCAGGGGCACTTGCCGAATCCACGGAATCCATCCCTCAGCGGATGATGTATTCCACTGCAATTCAACGACTGAAAACCGCTGATTTTCAGGAAGTGCAATCGTGAGCGGAAGATTTGTTTCTGCTGGAGGCAAGCGAACTTGAACTCCGTCAACCTCTGCACTCTGGAACCTGTTTCCTCGCTCGAGGGCGGCGGTGAAGAATCCAAGCCCCTCATTTTCAAGATAATAAGTAATCCGATGCATTCCTTCACCTGTGGGTGTAAACCATGACTCTGCAACCGCCTGCCAAATGAGTGCCGAGCCGACGGCCGTAAAACGCCGCACCAGGTTCAAACCACGATCCGAATTTTCCCGCACGTCTCGTTCAGGATCGTAACGAAACCGCGCTCGCATTGGATTTCGGGTATAGTGCGAACCCTCCTCAACGGGCAGTGCCTTAAGCCCGCGATTCATCACCGCGATGTGATGTCCCTGTCCACCAAGTACAGCCACTGTTGCCCGCTGCTCCGCTGCCTGTGGAACACCAATCAAGGCAATGTCGATTCGTTCATCAAATCGAGTAGTACGATTGACGATTAACTTGAATTTTTCACTGAGAGGACGATTCCAGCGGACCATCCACGTTTCCCCTGATCCAGAATCCGCAGCTGCTGCTGGGAAAATGCGCGACGCACGCACTCCATCTAAAACAACACCGTTTTGATCTACAACAGAACATAAAATCGGTTTGCTTCTTTTTTCAGAAAACACGATTTGCATCGAATCGATGCCACTTTCCTGCGGCGTGCACTCCACCACAAATTGTTCGCTGATATTCACATCACCAACCTGCGCTTCGATTCGTGTCTCTGTCGAGAAACGTGGGGTTGGTTTTTCTATAAGAAGTTCCATTTGGTCCATTTCCGAACTGTCGTACCAGAACCGGACGCCAAAGTTTTCCTGCTCAAATTCCTGGGAATCTCCCCCAACCAGCTTGTCCAGCGCACGATCTTGGCCCACGCCCCGTAGTTTGATTGAAAAATCTTCTCCCACTCGATCGCGATCGTCTTCGGTGAGTTCCGTAAAAGAAAAACCTTGGAAAGCCGCTGCACTGGCAATCCGGACGCGATAGGGATCTCGAGTAACCAGTTCAAACAACTGACGGCGACTTCGCATACCCTCAAAATGAAGCATCTGTAATTTTTTCGCATCGATTATCTCGGACGGCACGGTACGATTTTTCCGCCCTGTAATTTCCAAACGAAGTGGACGTGCGGCCGAAATACCGCGCCTGAGAAAAATCGTTAACAGATTGCCCGATGGCGTTGCCTCTTGGCGCCATCGTTCAATCACCCCCGCATCGCGCGATAGTACGGATTCAATATCCCAGGCATCATGCACTTTTGCTTGAATTTTGAACTGCGCTGGTCCAGCCAAGCGGACATCACAGACCATGCGTCCATCGATGACCCCCTCCGCAAATGTGTAGGCTGTCACGCTGTCGACGTCACCCTGAATAGCCCCTGCGACCAATAAGATTTCTGCCTCCGCATCAGGACCGTGATCTTGTATCTCAAAAATCTCCGACCCAACTTGGCCCGGAACCTTACCGGCGCGCAATTGCTGACAACCAGTCAACTGCATTCGTTCAATCACGAGGGGAGCGGCGACTAGAAGCGTGGTTGTCCCTTCCTGCCACGAAAATCCCTCGGGAGTCATCCGCGGGAGTTTCCAGTTTTTATCGTACACAGGCTCCGCCATCGCACGGAGTCGCACGATACGCTCGCTGCCTACGACCGGTTCGGGAAATAGAAGTACGATCTTTCGACCCCCGGCAATAACTTCCTCCTGTTCCAACCATTCAATAGGCTGGTCCCCTAGAAACGCATCGATGAGCCGGAGTTGCGGATCCATTACCAACGCCAGTTGTTTTAACGGCTTGCGATAAACATTGAGCGACAACTCCTGATCCAATTGCATCCGCTCAATGCCAAAATCATAAGACAACGACTGTTTCAGAAGATTGAACCGTCCATCTTCTGGATCTGCGGATGGACGAAGAATCCGCAGATGAATGCGACTTCGCCCGGGCAATTGAAGATCCCATCTACGCAAATCGCCCGAGACGATTGCGGGAGAACTTACCACGGCATCTGTCAGATCCGGTTCGACCCCCTCCGGCAGATCAAGCTGAATTTTTTTCGTGATACTTGGCGGGAGAAGGAATTGAAATTCCAATTGACCCGCACGATCCGGTTTACCGCGCACCGACCAACGACCTCGTAACGTCCCCGATCCGGATACGAACAGAAAAAGACGGCCTTGGACATCACTTCCTATTTGAGCAGGAATACTCTCTCCGTGTTGCTCCCACTCCAGATCTGCCAACGCAACTTCACAGGGACTGAGGGGTAAAACTTTCAATTCCGTTGACGGAGAATCGATCTGCAGCGCCATTTCTCCTGTGAGTTGGTCTTCGTCTTCAAGAATCGCGGAGAATTGTGCGTCGGTTACCTGAGGCGATTCGTTTTGTATTGATTCCCCGCTTGCCCACCGCTCGAAAGCGGTTGCATCCATCGGCTTGTAAAGCCCTTTTCCGCGCGGCCAGTCGGCAAGTCGGTCCATCGGCGCATAAACGCGTCGATAGGCAATACGTTTGCCTGGCGCACTATCGGCCCACACCGGAATAGAAATAAGCAGCACTGCAAACAGGCACAGCCAACGCAAACCGAATATTCGGTTTATTGATTTCATGGGTTCGGCTCCGCGACTGATCCATCAAGCGGGGCAGCTTCTACCGAACCGATGCTCTTAGAAGATTGGTCGGGAACGGACTTAGAAACAGAGGAAGTCGTTTGGGGTGCATGCTCTAAATAGTGAAACTCTGTTGTTCTTTGATGATGGCTTGAACCGCCAGTTCTCTCGAGAACGTATCGCTGCGGAGAACGGACAAGTAACACGCGTCGAAGGAAAATTGCCAGCACCGCTAGAATCACACCGAGCAAACCCATCTGGACAACCATCGCCGCAGGCTCGGGATAGAGCAAACCCACAGCAAGCAGACCAACCGCAAAGACAAACGCAATTTCAGCCCGCCGCAACCGTGGGAAATAAATACAAGCCACGCCCGCTGCGAGCACAAATCCGGCCGGCACAAGGACCAGCAGCGTCCGCGGAATGGTCAGTACTGAGAGGCGAGAGGGCCACTCCGCAAGCCGAAATAGATAGCGATTGATGCCAATATTGCCCCCGTCGGTATCGCCGGGAAAATTATTTTGCAACGCATCGGCTCCTGCCCATTGCGAGAGTTCCCGGTCACCGACCAGTGGAATACGCCGCCAACCAGCCCTTTGCCATTTCCACTCATTGTAGGGAATGGCTTCTTCCGGTCCCGCAAGTAAATGGTGCATCTGCGGAAGAACCACCTGCCAGTAAAGCGGCCGCTGTATTTGGACATTGGAAGATAAACGGGGCATGGGAAGATCTCTACTTTCCCAAAGCATGCCATCCGGAACAAAAGAGCTCGCTGGTGTTTGCCATTCAATTTCCAAGACGTGTGTTGCCGAACTACCGAGTGCAATACGAAGTTGCCGGCCCGACAACCAGCGGATTTCGGCGCGTTTCCGATCCAGCCACACACCGATGGCCGACCGCATAATATCTTCTGGAAACTCAAAGTCCAGAAAGCTGCCGGTATTATCCAAAAACAGTGTGGCGCGATCATACCGCGACTGGGGAGTCAGCCACGATTGAAGAAAACCTCGACGTACCACTACCTGACTGCTCACGGAATCTTCACTCAAGCCTGCGAGGATGTCGACCTCACTGAGGGGTTTGTCACAGCGGTAACTGATTGCCGAAGCATCGAGGGGAGTTGCAATCGCTGCGTCCGAGTCATCGATCCGTTCCCATTGTTCGCCAAGCGGATCCATCTCAATCCCATCCGCCGATTCTAATGTAAGTTGATTTTCATCCAGCGTGCCCTCTGCGGGAACCACGAGAGGGATGGAAACGGAGGTAAGCGCTCCGGGCTCCAACGTGTCTGAACGACGTTGATGCAACACCCGAAGCACAACCTCACCAATTGCATTTTCTAAAGGCACGCGAACGCGAACAATATCGCCGGGTAAATCTTCATCGACCACCAAAAGTGGCAAGGGTTTATCATCTCGAAAAACCAAATTCTCTTCGGTCAGAAGCACTCGCGGTACAAGTAACGCGATAGAATCAATTCTTTGATATTCAATATTAAATTCAATTTCCTGCTCGACCAACACCTCCTCAGGTGTCATCTTTATTCGACTATTAATGCGTGAAGAGATTTCTCCCTGACGAATTTTAAGATCCGCAGAAAGATCGACGGGCACCTCCTGGCCCCGGTCGTAAAGATAAAAAAGTGGTTCCTGTTGCCTTCCATCGAACTTTGCCTTCACTCCAGAGGGAACACGCTCTTGCAATTGTTCTCTATTCCTCGGAACCAATTCGACGTTATCTGCAGGACTCACAATTGCGACTGTCGCATCGACCCGACCTGCCTTCGAACGAGGCAGCGGAAGAGTCAGCAAAGCACCTCCCGGTGGCAGTGGTCGTTCCGCTCGCACGACTATTTCAAAGTCACCGCCCGCTGCTCTCTTAAACGGAATGCTCAGTTGACCATCGGTGCTTGTTCTCAATCCTTCACTATCAATCCTTTCTGCCGGACCAACCCCGCCTGGAAGAATTTCCCAATCGCGCATATCGATATCAAGATTAAAAATACGTGCGCCACGCACCTGGTATTTAAACCGGGCTTCTAGCACCACTTGCTCTTTATCCACGTCAAAGTAAAACTCCGGTTCAACCACAATCTCAGTCTTCGGAGGCTCAATCTGTGCATTGAGCGAGTAAGGTTGTCGATAGTATTCAAAACTGGCAACCCATTCAGGTGGCACAGGAGCATCCGAGGGAGCATCGACGCGTCGAATATCAAATCGCGCCTTCGCATCTTCTTGCCATCGCACATGCCAATCGCCGGCAACAAACACATCTATCCGGCCAGATTGCCTGATCGATCCCTCCACATCAAATCCCGCTAACTGGGTCGACTCCTCGGTACGTGATAAATCACGAATCTGCTGGGTGACCAACTGAATATCCACAGGTCCCTGCGTTCGTTGCTCCAGTTTGACGTCGACCCATTCGCCGCCCTCCACCTCCCGGCCATCACTTTCGTTCACCTGAAACGAATATCCCGCTGAATTGTCAGCAAGTAAACGAGATCCTGGAGGAAGTTTCACGCGAAAGCGATCAAATGGCCCAGCGAAACTTTGAATCTTTAAATCAGCCTCAGTGCGGATAAGCCCCCCATCCATTCGTATCCTTTGGAGGCCGACAACATCGAGCGCTTGCATCCGAGGAGCGTTCCGCACAAGCGTGGGGCGCCAGGCCACCCGCAGTTCGCCGGCAATCCCCTCGAGACGCGCTTCGGTCCGTCCGTCGACCTGCTCTGATTGTTGCAAACTGCCTCCCGAAAGGACACGCACGGTCTGGTCCGCCTCAGGAATGACAAGCTGACAGTCTGATTGCGTTGCCCGGGGAAACCGCAATCGTAATTGACGTTCCTTTCCAACCGTCTGCAGTAAAACTTTTCCGCTTAGTTCGATTTGATGTATCCGGTCTCCACCCCCGCGGATCCAGAGTACATATCCTTCCCGTGCCGAATCATAATTCAAATAGTGATCACCCTCTCCTTCATAGAGGATGGGGTCCTCGGATGAAAAGATCAGCTTTTTCATTTTGAGTGGTACAGGTATCCACTGGTCATCGGCATCGGCGAGATTTTTAACCACCAACCGAATCTTCAAATCGACTGTTTTTTCATCCGCGACGGCGGAAGTGTTTAGTTCCGAAAGAACATACTGCGGTGGTAACGCTCGGTCTGCCGCACGATTCCCCAAGAGTTTCTTAAACTCTTCAAAAGTAATCTCGTTCAAGACAGCCGCTCGTAATCGACCTTCCTTGTCCGGAACGTAATAAATTTCAGGGCCAATCTCTTGGGGGCCTTGCTCTTGCTTCGTCGCGCTCTTGTCGCTGTCCGTACGGTCGACTGCCCGTTCGCCAATCTGCGAAGAAGTGTCTTCCGGGGCTGCGACCAGCGTCGGTGGCAGAACAATAGCAGCCGTAGCAGCCGTTACGGCCCCTAAAAACAGAACGACAGCGTGCTGCCAGAAACAAGCAAAACTTGCTCGCTGACCCCATAAAATCGATCTACAAGCACGACGTCTCACGATGTCACACTCGGCTGATTGGCAGAATTGCCACACTCGGGAAATCGGCTATCCACAACTAAAACCTGTTCATGCCATAAGGCAAAAATTCACCGGCTCCGTTTAGCGGTTCCCAGTACCTGAAAAACCTCTGCCCGCATGCCTGGGTCTGAGGCAGATCCGCCACAAAAGTCTAGTATAGTCGAGATGGCAACCAACCCCAAACGATTCCCACTTGATCCGACGCATCCAGCATTGTTGACACGATTTAGGCCCCCACAGGGCAGAGGGATGATTCTCAATACCTTAAAATGGCTGCTAATTCCGCATTCAATTCCGGGGTCGCTGCGGCAAGCGGCTGGGGATGAGACAACTTAAAGGGGTCGCCAGAAAGATCGGTCACCGTCCCCCCCGCCTCCGTAACGAGCAGCACCCCCGCAGCGATATCCCAGGCTGAGGTCCCCGTTGCCCAATAGGCATCCAGCCGACCGGAGGCAACATAACACATATTTAAAGCGGCTGATCCGGTACGACGAATGGCTTGTGCCTGTTCAAGCACGCCCAAAAGCTTGGTGACTTCCGGGCCATCACGCTGAATCCGGGGTGGAAAACTGACCGCAACCAGTGCCGAGCCCAACGTCGAGATCCCGCTAGGACGGAGCGTTTCCCCATTGAGGGTGGCTCCCTGCCCCAAAACAGCAGCGTAACACTCCTCCGCGGCAGGATGATACACGACTCCCGCCAGCACTTTCCCCGCGCGAACCGCCGCGACCGAACAGGCGTAGTGAGGGATATGGTGGGCATAGTTGGTCGTGCCATCCAATGGGTCGACAACCCATACACAGGATGTCGGTTCGTCAAGGATTTCTCCAACCTGCTCGGCTGCTGTTGTCTCTTCACCGATAAAAAGATCCGAAGGAAACACTTTTTCGATGGTCTGACGAACGACTTTTTCAGCCGCGAGGTCCGCGTCCGTTACTAAATCTGCTGGACCTTTTTCTCGAACCGTAAACCGTTGTGCCCAATCGAGAAGCACCGCACCGCCGGCACGTGCAGCCCGCTCACAGACTTCCGCAATCAAATGAAGGTCCTCCATAGGCATACCTTAATCCGTTTCAGAAAGTGCTCCAATAGGGGAGGTGGCCTTGATTTCCTGGATGAATATGTACTTTTTTTGAACAAAAAACCGGCTGTTTCAACTGATAAAAAAACGCATTCTTTTTTTAGGCCAAAAACGTAGACACACAGAATCGAGCTGCTATTATCGTAGTAGAGGATATGTACTAAAGACCTTGTCCTCACTGGAATTATATTTGGAACTATTCATTTTTGGCCTCTTCTCTGTTCCGGCCCCGTCGTTTTGCCCTGGTGCATGCGGCGGGGTTTTTTTATTGAAGTGCTGTTGGTATAGAAGGTGCTTCAAAGTTTCGCGTTGCGCCGCAGCGTACCAGTCGATAAACCATCCCGGTTCCCATGAGTTCCTCCTGGCAGCTTGTTGAACATCAGGTGAAGACTCCGTTTGCAGGCGGGGAAGGATTCCTCGATCTGGAGCGACCTGAAGAGGGATTCCGATGGCAGGGTCCGCAACAGGAGTCTCTCCAACTGCTTCGATTCGGTGATGCCGCTCGGGATGAGCCATTCGAGTTTCCGGTCGAGGCCTACGTCCGCAAAGAAGATCTGGTCATCAATTACGGTGGTCGCAAAATGTTGCCGTTTGACTTACAGGTCTATTGGCGACGTCAAAACTACCCTGCACAAGCGGACTTCAATGCACTGGAATGGATCTTGGCCGTACAGACGGATTGTCTCGATATTCAATCACAGCTCGTCACCAGTACAACCGGCTTGGCCGCAAGCGAAATTTTCCACCTTCCCCTCGAGAGTGCAAAGAATGTTGAACCGGTGGAGTCGGCTTCTGAGCTTTGTGCGGCAGAGAGCACCGGTTGCGTTTTAGTCCGGCTTGGAGAGATGAGCTACATCGAACTGATCCATCCCCAAGACTTTCTTGCGCTGCAAGTCGTCCGGTCGGAAGCAACCTCTGCGTTTGCAATGAACCGCACAATATTTGACTGCCCACTCGAAAAGGGAGTGATCGTACGAGCCCGCCTACGGGGATTGTGTGTTCCCCGTGCAGAAGATGTCGCCTTGCTGCGGGATGCATATCAACGATTTATTCACGATGCACTACCACTAACGACGTGAACGTTTACGTTCACTTCATTGTGATAGCCAACCAAAGTGCATGGCGGCATCATAGATCCACGGCTGTGTCCACGGATTCCATGTGGGATAGCTTGCGGAAAGCACGCTGAAAAAAAGCAGGACGATAATCAACCCCTTACGCCGCCAGTTGTGTGCTGACCAATCGACTGCGGGAATCAAGGCCACGAGCCAAAGGGGAATCAACCAAAAAAACCACCGCGGACCGCTCGTCATGCCGCCATAGTTCCGCGCTTCGCCGGAAAGACTGAAGTAAAAAGTCAGACAGCCAATCGAGACCAATAAAATTACCAGGCCCAAAGATCGCAGTGAGGGGATCACGCGACGAACAAGCATTGCCATCATACCCGCCAAACTTAAAAGCCACATCGGTGTCAATGAAAAAAGACCGTGATGTCCAAGCAAACTATGAAAGATGTAGTCGTTTCTGCTCTCCTCTCCTTGATCAATCTTTGAGCGGGAACGCATACTTTCCGCATCGGTTTTCCAATAACTTGAGATCGCCCGCGAGCCGACCTGATAGTCGTACACGTACCAATTGCCCGTTTGCCAATCTTGGCCTGCCGCGCGATAAGCGTACGGTGGAAGAAACGTACCGTGGGCTATGTAATTGGTTCCGATTGCGGCTGCCGCCACTATTAAAACAGCTGGGAGTCCAAACAGCATTGTGGCCCGTGGGACCGTACACAGAAAACCGATACCGAGTATCGCGAGCAACAAACCTGCGGGAAGTTCCACGGCCATGGCAAGTGCCGAAAAAAGACCGGCGAGCAATGCCCACCGTGCTTCGCGTCTGCATTCAACCCAAACCTTCACCGCAGCATAAAATGCAATCGTCACACACATCGCGGCAATCAAGTGATTATTAAGCACAACAGCGAAAGTGGTGAGATAGGTGCCAAATGCCGCCATCGCCATCACCGTAACACGCCCCCAATCGGAGGCACCCAGTTTTTCCACAATCCCCGAAAGCAACAGGAGTATCACCATGATCGCTGGCACATTGGTCAACAGCAGCATCGTCCGTACCACTTTGAAAGGATGCTCGGCCAGCGTCCAACCCGTAATTTTTTGAATCAAAAAATATTCGCCCGCAAGAAGCGTCGGCAACAGTGTCGGCTTACTCGAGTAAAGATGGGGTTCTCCGTTGCGCGCATGCTTTACCATGTCGATCGTTTGCCAGCGAGCATGGTCTTCAGGATCGGTTACAATTTGATCGATCGCAAAGGTTCCATCATCCACCAGAGCTCGAATGGTACACCAACGGCTACGGTCGTTCGCACTGAGAAAGGGGCGGGCCAATCGCAGTTCTTTTGATTTCTTGATTCGGAACGTTTTGAGTTCCGTCTCGAGAGTTGCTCCCTGAACACCGCGCGATTGCAGCTGTTCTCGCTGTCGATCGACGGCACTGCGCAGCCGGATTTTTTCCACGACTTCAACATCCACCGCGGTCACAGAAAGAATGCGTCCGGTGACCATGCCAGCGGTCAATGCGATCAATAGCACGTAAGTAATTTGTCGGACCCGCTGGCCGGTTGACTCGTAGGAACCTCGTCCTGCAGAAGATCCCGATGGCTCCGTTGAGGTCTGGGGGGTGTCCGTGGCGTGCATCATGCCTCGCCCGTCCCCTCACCCATGGCAGGCAACTCCTCGCTTTTTGAGCCTGTTGGGCTGTGGGGAAATTCCGTTCTTTCCAAAACCGAATAACTCACCGCCCCACGACTTGCCTCTGCAGCGAGCATCTCGGCAATCAACCCAAGCGATAGCATCTGGCCACCGACGAGCAGTCCCCCGAGTGCGAAATAAAGCAGGGCCGTCTCGCTGATATGAAATACGGGAATCTCGACAAACAGCCGAGACAAAACCCATTGAATCGCTAGACAAACCATCCCCAACCCACCGAACATGAAAGCGACCAAGCCAATCCCACCAAGTAAATGCTGGGGCCGATGACCGTACCCGGTCAGAAACAATACGGTGATCAGATCAAGCAGACCTTTGAGCAGCCGCTTGGACCCATATTTCGTTTTTCCATATTGACGCGGGCGATGGCTCACGGCGATCTCGTTGACGCGGAAACCGCGCGCGGCGGCAAGAACGGGCACAAAGCGGTGCATCCCACCATACAGGTGAACTTCGCTGAGTACCTCTTGCCGGTAACACTTCATTCCGCAATTGACATCGTGTAGTTTAATGCCGGTCGTCATCCGGATGAGCCAATTGAAAATACGCGAGGGGATAATTTTATTCCAAGGATCATGACGAATTTTTTTCCATCCACTGACTACATCGAACCCTTCGCATATTTTCTCCAGGAGTCGTGGAATTTCTCGGGGATCATCCTGGAGATCGGCGTCAAGGGTAATCACGAAACGACCACTTGCTACACGAAATCCCGCATCGAGTGCTGCCGCTTTTCCAAAATTCCTGCGGAAACGGATTCCATGAACGCGATGATCCTGGGCCGCCAGTTGCGCAATCACCTCCCAGGTGTTGTCGCTGGAACCATCATCCACCAGAATGATTTCTAACTCGATTGCTTCGCTCGTCGCCACAGCATCCAATTCGGATACGAGCAACGCAAGCGACTCACCTTCATTGAGCGCAGGAATCACTATCGAAATCACGTTGCCGACTCCCCTCTCCGCCTCGGAAATGACATATCGGTGGTAAAAACCATGCACCGGCGGGAAAAACCCGATATCTGCGGTCCATTCTATCTGGCCGGCGACACGGTTTCAATTCACAACCGCTACCATGTACGCATCGCCACAGATAGACAGAACCAGGCTTGGAGAAATGCGCAAGCTGTAAGGCATCACTGCTCGGCTTGCAGTCGGCGTTGTGGCTGACCGAATGGATAAAGCACGAGTGCCAGCCCAAATTCTACGCTGAGCCAAATCAGTCGTAAAAGAACTGCGGCCACGAGTGCCGTTGCTGCGGCAAAGGGAAGTTCGAGAATTTCTGCAAAATAAAAGTGGCCTAGAATAACCGTAATCATATACTCACGGACGCCGGCACCACCGGGAATGAGTGAAAGAAACCCAGCAACGATCGCCATCGTGACTGCCGCAAGACAATAAGGAAAGGCAACTCCGGTGACTTCACGCTCCAAGCCGATTCCACAAACAACCGACCAAAGGCTTCCGGCAAAGCAGATCCAGCCCAAGGTCATTAGGATCCAACCGTATCCCATCAGTGAAAAACGAATGCCAGCAAGCCGCTCTTCGATAACTGCGTCGAGGCGAGCCGTTCCCAACCGGAGTACGATTTTCTTAAAAATAGCGGGCCACGTCGGCAATCCCGCTAGAATCAACAGCCCGAGAGCGAGCGGGAGCAAAAAGGGGTAGTCCTTAAGATGATCGTCGAGCCAGAAGACGAACATCAAAAGCGCGAGAAACGCACCTACCGCCATCATCGTCAGAGTTTCTAGGAAAATACTCACCGTTGTTACGGTGGCACCAGCGCGATCCGAATGTAGAAGGCGCGCCCGAAGTACCACGACCAAAGCTTTGCCTGGGACATACTTTCCCAAAGAGCCAATGCAGTAAGCCCTCATGGTTTCAATAAAGCGCGGGTTGCAGCCAACTGCAGACAGAGCGCGATGCCAAAAAAAAACCATCGGCAACGTTCCCAACAGATACAAGACTGCTGAGGCCGCAAGCCAGGAAAACTCTAATTGCCAGGGAATCGGTTTATTTGCCAGCTCATTCCAGGCATCGTCAACGGTGTAGTAAATCCCCCAGGTAACAAGCACCAAGATGGCGCCACTGATGATGAGCCTCAGTCCTCGTCCTCGGGCCTGAGTACCTTCCATCATCCACGTCCCTCATACCCGGATAGCAAGATTTGTTGTGCCCACGCCTCTTCCCGGTACCAACCTACCGATCCGCCACTCGGCTGGTGCAACCCGGGGCATTCTGACGCTCACCGCAGCGGGTGGCAAGGCGAACATTCAGACCATTTCAGCGGAAGGACACCTAAAAACAACCTTTACCGCCAATAACCCCGAACGGTATCATGCCCGTGAGGTGCTAAGAAGCGTAGATCAAGGAGGAACTCTTCCATGCATGGGATAACGCTACTGCTTATCGCGACCATCGGCGTCGATGTGGGATGGAAACCGGTCGAGAACGGCGAACTGGAATACATCATTCAGATTGCGCCCGACCAGCTTCGTTCATTCAAAGCAGGTGATGTCATTGAGGTCGGTGTCCGACCCATGCTACGACCCGTACGACGCTATCGCATTATCGTCGGCACCGATCCGTTACCTCGGCAGACTGCCCGGCCAGAAATAACAACCGTGGTGCCCGATCCAAAAGAGGAGGGTCCACCTCAAACAGTTTCGAATGATGCGGGCCTATTAAAAATACCGAGCCCTGCGGGAGTGGATCCTCAATCACTCGACCATTCGGTCGTCGTTGCCCCACAAAACGAAAATAAAGTCTCCGACGATTCCCGGTGGATAGCAGCGAACGAAGTTCACGATTCACTGCAATTGCAAGCCATACCAACGCGACCGATCGAACCCCTTGTTGAGCTGCCCGTCCCGGCGAACCAACTCAATCTTCTGCCACCCCCACCTGCTGCAACTCCAGTGACGCCCGTTCCACCCATGCAGGAAGTGGTTCCTCTGTCCTCGCCAAACGATACGTTTGTACCCGATTACAGAAGGCAGGGGGGGAATACGGAACTTGTGGAGAATCAAGAGGACTACCACTTAGGAGATAGCGTTTCAATCAACGATGAAAATGTACAAACGAGCGGTGTTGTACCCCCGACACCGCGCTTGATGCTCCCGCCGCCTCCCGCCGCAGTCGGCACTGCTGTCCCCGGTCCCCTGCAACTTCCTCCTCCACCTGACCGAACCGAACCATCCTCGGCTGGCGAATGGCCACCGCGGCAGACCAACGCCGAAAAGAAGGTCCCACCCACTGAGCAACCCAGCGTTTTAAAAGCAGCCGCAGCACCACCGGTGCGGCCTGAACGTATGCCCCCCAAGTCTGTGCCCGCAACGTCGCTGAAAAACGAGGTGCCCGATGCGTCCGCGTTGCCGGCCCCTCCGAGCGGACATTCTGGCGGAACCTGGTTGGTCCTTGCCCTGTTTGCGTCGATCGGAGGAAACATTTTTCTCGGTTACATCACGTGGGACATCCGCAAACGGTTTTTAGCTGCGTTCCGCAAGCCGCCGACTGACGGAATGAACCAAAAAGACGCTGGAAGCTAGCACTCGGGTTCTAGCTTCCGCTCATGCCGCCCGCGAATGATCGGTTGTGGATTTCCCCTTGCCTTGCTGCGGTGTATCTGGGAGCAGCCGCACCTCGGCACCTATCTCGGTAAAGAGACTGACAAGATGCTTGTGACACGTGAACAGGAATATCTGATGTCCACCGGCAGCGGCAAAATCTTTAAGCACCTCAGCCGCCGCTCGCGCACGCTGTGCGTCAAAGTGCACCAGCACTTCATCCAGTACAATCGGTAACCGGATACCTCGCCGCGCAAACTGACTGACAAGTGCCAATCGCAGCGCGAGCATCAATGGTTCACGCGTGCCACGACTCAAGGCAAGGACAGGCAAATGCTGTCCGCGACAGTCCTCCACGCAGAGCATCTCTTGATCCAACCTTGTCCAGACCCGCCGATACCGTCCCTCGGTGATCCGTTCAAGATAGAGTGATGCTTCTTGTAGGGCCGCGGGCTGTCTCTGCTGTTCGTAGCAGCGACGAATCGATTCGAGTAGTTGACTCGTACAAACGAGATCATGCCATCTCGAAATCGCTCTTTTCAGTCGCTCCTCCGTACGAGCAAGCTCCAATTGCACGTAAGCGTCGCGTCGATCGCTCGCAAGCGTGAGCAACTGCTCACCGAGACGCCCCCGCTGCTCGCACAGCTGCCGAAGTTTTTCATCGGTTTTTGTACGCTGCTTCGCAAGGCGTTCCCGCTCCCCGTTCAACTGTTGTTCGGTCACACCATCGAGTTCCTTCCACAGTTGCTCCGCCTCGCACGTTTCACTACAAGCCGCGATCAACTCCGATTCAAGGGACGCAATATCTGCTTCATACCGACCGGCCTCCGCACACCGCTGCGCAAGTTCCTCCAAATCCTCATCTACCGGGAGGCCGAGGTCTTCGTAATCCTGCGTTTGCTGCGCACCAAGTAGACTCAGGTACCGCAGGCAACGACGCTGCCTCCTTGCCAGTCCCCACCGCTGACCGCGTAGCGTCTTTCGTTTGGCGATCCATTGTTGCTGCTCTTCCCATGCAGAAGCAATTGCATCCATCCTCGCCAACAGGTTCCAGCCCATGGAGAGATTTTGGTCAACTTCCGCTATGAATCCCGCTGCCTCACAGAGAGAATCGACACGAGCGACGACTTGAATCAGTTCCTGCTCCTGTCTCTCTGCCTCCGCCCGCAAGACTGCGCCTCGATTGGCGACTTCCGTTTCTTCTCGACAGCGAGCGGCAAGTCGGCGCACCGCCGCCGGTGAAAGCTGCGCGGGAAGACCTTCCGTATGTAGTGCGCGATGCCACATGCGGCGGGCTTCTTGATAGACAGATTTAGCCGCTTCGACAGCGTGCGCGACCGCCTCTGCTTCACTTGCAGCGGCACGGGTAACCTCGTGCCTGGAAACCTTTTGCTCCAAGGCGACTTTCTGCTTTTCTAATTCCCGCAACTGCACCGCAAAAGGGCCGTGCGCATTGGAAAAAAGTTCGTCAAGCTCTCTGCACTCTTCTTCGGCTTCTTTCTGTTGCAACGCGAGCAATTCTGCCTGCCGCTGACGGGCATCCCACTCACGCTGCTGCGCCCGTTCGAGCAATCGTTTCAACCACCCGCCGGCAACCGATCCGGAAATTCCAATCAGCGTCAGCAGCGCTCCGCTCCAGGTCGTCATTGAAAGCAGAAAAATGCCGCTGCAGGCCAGCATGACGCCAAAGGCAAAAAGTCCGCCAGAGAGCATCAGAACACGTGGGGAGAGTACTTTCTGTTCGACCAGACCTTCCTGCAACAGGTCAAACTCACGTTTTGTATCGCTTAATTGCAGCAAACGCTGCTCGAGATGTATTCGACGCCTTAAATCGCTACAGAGTTCATCGATCGCCGCAAGCTCTTCAGCCAAACCCTCGGCGTGTGCCACCTCCGTAGACGCAGGAGTCTGCTTGGCGACCAACTCGGCAGAGCATCGTTTTGCCCGTGCATCTTTCAGTGCCCGCGCAGCTGGACGAAGCCGAGGAATCGCCGCCTGGATCTGCGCGCCCAGTTCAAGACTTTGAGCCTTCGCCTGACGCTCTTCCTCTTGGGGATTTTCCGCGTCCTGATAGCCATCCATTTGCTCCACGCGCGATTCAAGCCAATCTCTCTGACTGACCATTGCCTCAATCTGCGCACCCTGTGCAATAAACGCTTCCCGAACCGGAAGTTCCTCCAGTTCGCACTTGGTGGCCTCAGCTCGCCTTTTCAGCGCATCACTCCGAAGTCGCAGTTCATGCTGTTTCGCAGCCAACTGCTCAAGACGCTGCAAGTCTTCGCTGGCCACATCCGGCACGACCCCCATCGCTCGCCGTGCGGCAATCGCCTCCTGCATTTTCTTCCAAACCGGACGGACCGTGGTTGCCAGGTCCGCGATTCGAAGGCGAAACTGCTCCTCCACGGAAGATTCAGAAAGATTTTCAATTTTGCCTTCTAAACGGGCGCGCTCGACGAGAAGCGGGCGATACCTCCCTAATTCTTCACTAATCGTGTCAAGCTGTTTTTCCAGGGATGCTTTTTCCTCAAGCAGGCCTGCAATTTCGCTCGCGCCATCTGCAGTACCCAAAAGTCCTTCCCTCTCGCCGCGGAGTGAACGAAACACACTGGCCAGGGAAACGCGATCCACCCCAGCACTCAAATCATAGAGATACCCAGCGGCCTCCGTCTCACTCAAAGCCGCAAGCCTCTCGATTTCATCGATCCCAAACGCAAACACATTTCGATAAATATTCGCGTCCACGCCGCTCAACAGAACCTGGAGTGCCGTCATCCCTTGGCTCGTTGCCTCCTGGGCGACTCCCTCCGCCTGCAGCCATTCCACCACGACGTGATCGAGGGCCTGTTCACCAAATTTTTCAGGCAGACGAAACGTGCGTTCGACTCGGTACTTACCGGAAGGCGTCTCGACATCAATAATCCCGACCGAACGGCTTTTTCCCGACGGGTTCGTCAGCGGAACTTCACTTCGAAAAAGCTCTTGCCCGTAGAACATGCCTCGGAGAAACCGTAGCAAGGTCGTTTTGCCCACCTCATTTGGTCCGTGCAATACGTTTAGGGAACCCGAAAGATTTCCCAAGGATAAGTTTTTCCACGTGCCGAAATCGGTCAATGATAGCGATTGAATCTGCATTTTCTCTCACAAATTGAGATCGTTTCCCCAAAGTTTTTTAGTGATCCTCCGGACCCTCTCCAGAAAGCAGGTGGACTCCGAGATCTGCAGCCCGCTTCACCGCCAACTGGTGACCCCTTTCACCCTCCTGGGCAATCCGCAGCGCGACTTCGGTACCGACTGCACCATGTGGGAGATGCTCCTCCCAATCGGCTTGCGCGAGTCCTTCTTTCTGAATCACCTGCAGCGAGCGGAGAAATTCGCCCCGGATAGTTTCCTCCTCATACCACTCGGCAGGGTATTCAGCCGGTCGCACAACCTCCATCGCAATGTGCCAGATCGACGCCCGACCATGGTCCGCAGCGTTGAGTTGCTCCAACAATTTGCTCTCGGCCTCTGCCGTCTGCAGCGACCGAACCAAAGGCCCGGTGCCGACAATTTGCCAGGAAATGAGCAAGGGCCGCGATGCAGCGTCAACTAGACCGCGGGAAATTTCTGCCTCCATCTTGGCATAGAGGGCTTCGTGCGAGGTCTCGGGCCCCACCTCCACCGCGCAGGTACTCCAGCGCACCGCGTCGGTGACGATCGGACTGGTCTGCACCGATCCACCCCCATCGATTTCGACGAGTGTACACCCCCGCGGACCGGTTTCACCGGCTGACCGGCCCTGTGGAGTTCCCGCATGATGCATGGTTGGATCGCGTGACAAGGTCTCGCGGAGATGCACGCCCCCCAATGCCCAGTAGTGATATCCGAGTTCTCCGAGCGTATCCGGGCAAGCCGCACCATAACCGAGCGCCAGGCTGATCCGCTCATCTTCAACGGTCGGATAATCGGCTTTCCGAATCGATGCACGGTTTTCGCTGGGACCAAGCAAACGCACTTCAGTACCATTTTCAAGTTGATGGAAAACTTCACGCTCTTTTCCGCTGAGACGATGCACCGAGTCCGGCAGTAACGATGTGGGTTGCCAACGCAATGGAGGATCGCCACCTCCGAGAGCCCAATAAACCGGAATCCCGCGGGCAGCGAGCCTTTCGCATTGTTCAACCAAAAACACGAGACTGCGAGGTCCCGGTTCGTCGGTGGAAAGAATATCACCGGTCAGCAGGAGGCAATCGACATCTTCTGCGATGGCTGCTGTAAAAATACTTTCACTTGCTAGGTAGGGTGCATCAAGCAAGGGATCAAGCAAGGCGACTGGAATTTGTCCCAAGCCCGAAAAGGGTTGCTCTAAATGCAAATCACCTGCGTGAATACACTTGAAGATCGGTGTCGCCATTGCTTCCTTTCCCGACGTACCGAGCCGTTGACCGCCCGGGACCCGCTTTGTGGGGCCCCTTAGTGAGGGGCCAGTTTACCGCCAGCTGCGTAAATCTCCTATGCGAATTCTCACGCTTCGGGCATGCTAGCATCGAGCCTGGCTACCTTCCGAAACTCGGAGGCTGGGGCTTCGTGCTGCCGGTCCCTGACTGTCGCCCGAGGCGATCGAAATTTACTTATCGTTTGCGACGCGATCAGCCGTTACCGCAGGCCGATGCTAGAGACGTGAGTCGCTCTTAACCATGCTTTTTAATGATGCTGGTCACGGATCCTGCAGTGATTCAGGAACGACGATGTTTCGTGTAGCGCTGTACAATTTAGCGTTGTTCGACTTTTGACTATTTCAATTCACCGGAATTAATGATTCGGATCTGGCTACGAGGGCGACCGCTGCGACTGCCCTGCCCCTCAACTTTCTTTACCACGTCGAGACCGTCGATGACTCGGCCAAAAACAACATGCTTGCCATCTAACCAAGGAGTCTTGATGGTGGTAATGAAGAACTGAGAGCCGTTAGTGTTCGGGCCCGAATTGGCCATGCTGAGAACTCCAGGGCCATCATGAGTCAACTTAAAGTTTTCGTCGGCGAACTTTTCGCCGTAAATGCTCTCGCCGCCTGTCCCGTTGCCGCGAGTAAAGTCGCCACCCTGAATCATGAACTGCGGAATCACTCGATGAAAAGTGCTTCCCTTGTAGGACAATGGCTTTCCAGATTTGCCCTCACCACGCTCACCCGTACAAAGCGCCCTAAAATTCTCAACCGTTTTGGGAACGTCGTCGCCGAAAAGTCCTACCACGATGCGACCAGCTTTTTTGCCGTCGATTTCGACATCAAAGAAAACTTCTTTTGTGACTTTGGCCTTCGAGGCTTCAACTGCAAAAAGATGAGAAGCCATCATGATGGCCGAAACGGCCACGATTAAGCGAACCATGGTCTACCTCCGGGGTCTGCGAATATCCTACAAACGAATTGTGTCCGGCCACCATTTTCGCAACTTTTGACGACGCTGCATAGGGTGATACGAGAGTGAACCCCTTCCTCAGTCGGATACGCAGAGTTGGATAAAGACAGACAAATAACAGTTGCGCAGTTTTCTTTGTGGACTTCGAAGAGAACGCCGCGTCAGTCTTGGAGCAATACGTAAAGGAGACTGTGTCAGGCCAGCCCCCAACACCGTCGCCAATTTTATTTCGCTCGTCGACTCCGGCTTTTACAACGGCATTGCATTTCATCGGGTGCTCCCTGGCTTCATGGCCCAGAGAGGGGACCCGAACAGCAAAGATGAAGATCCCGGCAACGATGGCAGCGGCGGCCCCGGTGACACGATTGCCTGCGAATGCACACGTCCCGACGCACGGATGCACTTTGCTGGTAGCCTCAGTATGGCCCATGCGGGAAAAGATACGGGCGGTTCCCAATTTTTCATCACCCATCTACTTACCGATCATCTCAACGGTCGTCACACCGTTTTCGGTCGGGTGATCGAAGGCCGACCGCCCGCGGCCTACGTCCCAATGACACGATTGAATCGGCGACGGTGGTCCGCAAACGCGACCACCCCTACAAGCCGCAAACCACCAAAAAGTAACCTGCAGATCAAGACGCACTGGCCGCAGACCCCCCAACCCTCGGAATACCTTACTTGGCATGGCGCGCGTAGAGATAGGGATTCAGCGTGGGGTCGTTATACATCTTCAGTTGCCGGTACGTACGATGACGCTTGCGCCCTGCGAAGAGATCTGCAAGCAACTCCCTGAGCGACTGGGAAAGCTCGCGGTGCTGGAGCTTACCAATGTTGATTTTTACCTGCACGTCTTGCTTGTGTGCCTCTCCAGCGTCGGTTCGCTTGAATTGTTCCTCGAGGTGGTAAAGCCTGAGCGCGAGAATCGATAAACGATCGATTGCACTTCCAGGGGTTTCTGTGTTGAGTGGGCCCTGTGTAACAACATCTTGTTCCTGCAGCTGTTGTGCGATTGCATCGTCCAGCCGCTCAATCGCGTCGTTTCGCTTTTGATTCACCAGGTCGATTGCCCGCTTTGCAGCCGCCACCCGTGCGTCTCCCAGGTCGCGGCTACGAGCGATATCCTCTTCATGCCACAAACAATAATTGTACTGGTGCTGTTCACACGCGATTCCCAAAAAGTCCTCGTACGGATTGACCATGTCCCCCTGGTGCCAATGCGCCACCATGAGGTGCTGCATTCCGGTAATCTGCGTAACGTCAATCATCGGGCACCATGCGCAGTTAAGTCGGTTTTCGTTAGTTGCGATGACAACGCCGTACAGCGCCGGGTAGACGGGGATGCCGCGACCGTTTCATCACGGGGCGTTCTACGGGTGGTACTCTGCTTGAGCAACTGACCGCATGCTGCGGTGACCTGTTCGATGCGAATCATCCGCATCACCGAATTTTCTTCAGCGCGTCGCATCCGCACCACCTGGAACCCTCCTTCGGGTTGCACAGTAAGATGGCGTGTTCCGTAGGGACCACACCGCGCCGGAGGGGTCGGTCCATAAATACCCACACAGGGAGTACCGACCGCCGCAGCGATGTGGAGCGGCCCCGTGTCGCAGCCCACAAACAGCCGAGCTTCTCGACTGAGTGTCGCCAGTTCCGTGAGCGAGGTAACCGGTGCCAAATGCCCGTAGCCGCCACTTTGCGAAACGACATCGACGGCCATTTCTCGCTCCGCTCCGTGCCAAAGGATAACCGACGAAATTCCATGCTCGGCCCCCAGGTAACGGACAACTCCCGCAAACCGGTCAGCACACCAAAGTTTCGACGGCCATCCGGCCCCCACGTTGATCACCGCAAAATCCTTCGCCTTGCCGATACAGGCGTTGACAAAATTAATAATCGCTTCGGTCCCAGGATATTCCGGCAAATCGAAGACCGCCTCAGCAGGCAATTCCACCCCAAGGGGTTCGAGCAATTGCAACGTTCGGTCCACGAGGTGGTCGCGCGTGGGATGGACCCGCCTATTTGCGAGCCAGGGAGCCAGTTCCCTTCCTTCCGGCGAAGCGAAACAAATGCGACGCTTCGCTCCGCTCATCAAGCCCAGAAACGCACTTTTCGTCAGCGACTGCGGATCGATCGTGATGTCAAAAGCCCGCTGTCGGAGGGCCCGACGAATCTGAATGATCGACGAGAATGATCGGTGCCAACGCCGAGGGATCACAAGCAATTCATCGAGTCCCGGAAGTCCGTCCAGAAGCGCGGCGGACCGTTCGTCAACAATCCACACGAGATGAGAGTCCGGGTAGCCGTTGCGCAGGGCGTGAACAAGCGGCACCGTGAGCACACAGTCTCCGATTGCGCTGAGCCGAACCACAAGTATTCGGGGCTGTCCACCGCTAAGCTCATTCATCGCCCAGGTAATCCATTGTCACTCTCCCGGTACTGCAGTAACCACGCGATCCCATCGCTGGGCTCTGCCCCTGCCTGAAGTGGGACATTCTAAGGCAGCGGGGCGATTGGGGTCCACGTTAATTTCTCCCGCAGCAAACGGCATATTCCGCGTGCGCAAGCCAAAACGCCTCACAACTGAATTCTCTTTTGAGAAAACGGTTGCGGGCGTTTCTATGGCTTCGTCGATATCGTATCCGTCAAACGAATCTGTTGACGGGTTATATTTTTCCGGTGGGGTTGTACCGGCTTTACACCAATTCTTTCTTTGCACCAATCAGCGTTCGCAGACGTTCTGCGAGTAACGCTGCATCAAACGGCTTTTTGAAAGTTTCGTTGATACTGCTGCGATCGAAATTCATTGAACTTCCGTCATCAGGAAGAAGTGCGATCAGAATCGTTTCCGCAAACTCAGTATTTCGCCTGAGATTCTGACAAATCTGCAATGCTTCCACCTGTCCGATTGAGAAATCAACGATGATGCAATCGGGATGAAAACTCTCAGATTGAATACCTGCCTCGAATCCACTGGCCGCAGTAGAGACCTTAAATGATCTTTCTGGCGGCAATTCACGTTTAAGATTTTCGATTAAAACCTGATCCTGTCCGACGATCAGAATCTTTGCCATGGCAACGTCCTCGAGATCGCCCAGGGGCATGCCATGCTCCTTCAGAAATTTGATTAGATATTCGCGGGGGATTCTGCGGTCTTGTGATCCGGGTATCCGGTATCCCTTGAGCCGTCCAGAATCAAACCACTTGCTTACTGTACGCGGGGCCACTTTGCAAATCTTTGCGACCTGTCCGGTAGTGAAGACCTTCATGCCAGGTGCTCCATACTCTCACTGTTTTTGCTAAATTGTCTGTAGCCGGACGAAATCCGTTTCCAACTACAAACTTCAACGCCCCTGCATGTGACTTAAAAACCTTTTCTCCGTTCCCTCCCGAAGGCTGTGGGCTAAAACGGCTTTGTCACAAACATCTGGGTCGGGGCCCTAGTTTTTCATTACTCTTGGCAGTGGTTCAGTTCCATCTGATCCGCAGCCCAGCGAACTACTCGATCGGCTTACCGAACGAACCCCATACGGTTTGGTCGCCCAAACAAAATTTCATAGGGTTCGTAACTCGGCCCGTCCGATCGACCGGCAAGGTCACGACAAAGAGAGAAAACGAGCGAGAGATCCTGACCGGCATAACAGACGATCAGACGCTCAATCAAGGCACAGCCTTACGCTGTTCCCCCCCTTTGAGAAACGCTCCCCTCCCGCGGCCATTCCGCCGTGTGGCGGTGTGACAGTGCAGAAGCACAAGCCCTTCCGAGAGTTAGTTTCGTACATTCAGGGGGTCAACCTTTAGAAAGTTTCGTAAGTCGTAGCGAGTATTGCGATAGAAGCAACCATGGCGGAGTCAGGGACAAATCGAATTTTGCAAATAATTCGCTTATAAATCGTTGTATTTCTCTTATTCCTCATAGTGATTTTGTCGGATGCGCCGGATGAATGACTTATGCGGGTCATTATTTTTTTGAGATTTTTTTTGGATTTGGCGACGTCGGTCTTCCCAAAAAATCAGCCGCACTGGCAGCAATTGCGTACTGTGAATGGGGTGCTTGGCCGAAAATACTTTCCGTAATCCGCTTGTCCGAGCTTGAAGAGGGACCTAGGCCGCCTGTGTCCCATCGTCGCCTTCGGCGGTTTTTAAGATCTCACCCGTCTCGCTGACGTCGTCAAACCGTACAGAGACCTGCTTTGAAATTCCGGACTCCTGCATCGTCACACCATAGAGGGTGCCGCCACAGGCCATCGTCTTTTTGCTATGCGTCACGACGATAAACTGCGTCCACTGAAGAAATTCATTCAGAACCGAGATAAAACGCTCGATATTCGCCTCATCGAGTGCAGCGTCGACTTCGTCAAGCACACAGAACGGACTGGGCCGACTGCGGAAAATAGCCAGCAGACAGGCGACACAGGTCAGTGTTTTCTCGCCTCCACTGAGCAATGAAATACTACGAGGTTCTTTGCCAGGGGGTCGCGCAACAATTTCAAGGCCACTTTCGAGAATATCGGCCTCATCCTCGATCACGATATCGGCATGACCGCCGCCGAATAACTTCCGGAAAAGTACTTGAAAATGTCCACGGACGGTTTCAAGCGTTTCAATAAAAAGCCTTCGGCTATCGGCGTCGATACGCTCGATGATCTGCTCGAGTGTTTTTTTTGCCTGAGTGAGGTCATCCAATTGAATCGCCAGATCACTGTGCCGCGATTCCAGGCCTTCAAGTTCCTCAAGTGCATCAAGATTAACATTTCCAATCGCGTCGATCTTTCTTCGCAAATCAACGATTTCGACTTCCACGCTTTCCCGCTGTTCATCAAGTTCGGTATCTTCCTGCTGCGTCAACCCTGTCATGTCGATGCCATAATCCTCGAGCATCCGTTCGGCAAGCGCATCGCGTTGGTGGCGAATTTCGCCCGCAGCCAGTTCTTCCGTATGCTTCTCTGCCTCTAGACGACGAACATCCGCCCGCAGTTTCTGTAAATCAACTTGAGTCGTCCCTCGACTCGCCCGTAATTGCTCTCGACCCGCGTTGAGTTCGATAATCTCCGTCTCAAGCTTTTCTTGCTGGAGATGCAGCGTCGCAGCATCTCCCTCCAAGCGAAGAATTTCCCGCTCACATTGCTCGGCTCCAGCTTCTGCCTCCGCAAGCGACTGTCGCGTCTCCCCAATCGTTTTCTGTCGCTCGTGATGATCCTGTTGAAACTGATGCATTCGGGCCGAGAGATTATCCAGTGACTGCTCACTCCTCGCCAAATCAACCTTAGCCGCGGTCGCATCGGCCATGCACGCTTGTCGCTGACGCTCTAATTCATCCAACCGGCATTGATCAAATTTGACCAGTCTCTCAAGCTCCGCCAACTCGGCATCATTTTCTTTCCGCCGATCGCTAAAAAGTGCAAGATCCGTACTCACCGCATCCCGACCGGTTCGGGCTCGGCTCAATTCACCAGACGTGATACCGTATTGCTCGTCCTGCTGTTTTTTACGCTGTTCGGTCCCCGTTTGCTCCCGGCGACACTCTTCGACCTGTCGCTGGAAATTCTCTTTCGCCTCGCTGGCAACCTCCAATCGCGCCGTCGCATCTGCCACGTCACCTTCCAACCGCTCAAGCGTGGCTTCCCGGTTCTCTACACTTACCTCCAGATCGACAATCTTTTTCTTCAAATCGCGCAACTCACTTCGTCGCGAAATTAACCCGGCGCGATGGGCTCGCGGTCCCACACAAATCGAACCATCGCCACCGATCCAGCAACCATCACGCGTCACATAATTCTGAGCCGGATACTTCGAGGCCAAATCAAGCGCGTCCTTCAAACGCTCAACGAGCCAAGTCGTACTGAGCAACTGCTGCACAAGCCCCATATATTCTGCAGCCGCCTGCACATAACGATCGGCCCGACCTAAGACCCCAGGCTGTCCCGATAGATCAAGCGCTGCCACGTCGAGTGAAGAGGAACGATCATTCTCGCATGCCATAAAACCGACTCGCCCCTCAAACACATACTGCTGATCGGAGAGAAAGTCGCGTAGCGAGTGGCCATTGGAACTCAACAAGAAACCCGCCTTCTCTCCGAGTGCGATTTCGATCATCGGAGCTACATCTACCTGCACCTCAAAAATATCTGCAATCAGACCTTGCACCTCTACGAGTGCACCATGGCGACGAAGCGGATCCATCAGCACCTGACGCGTGCCTGCCGTGAGGCCCTCAAACTGTCGCTCTAATTCCTCAAGTACCATCTCCCGCTCATGTAAACCCGACCGGAGTTCACGGAGACGGGCAACGGCCTGTTGCTCTTCGAGTAAATATGCCTGCAACTGCTTGAGCTCTTGTTTAATCCGATCATAGTCTTGCTCCGCTTCCTCAAGCTGCGCCACAAATACTGCCTCTTCTTCGGACAGAACCGCCAACTCCTGCCCCGTAATCCTTTGCGATTCCTGTAGCTTTTGCATCTTTCCTTGAAGGCGTTCGCACGCAGCGGCTTCGGTTTCGAGTCGCGTTTTCAGCGATATAATCTCGTTACCTAACTCTGAATTCTGCTGAACACAACGTAATTGTTCCGCGCGGCGTGTATCGAGTTCGACACGGAGCCTCTGGTAGGCAGTAAGCGCATCGGCGAGCCGGTCCTCTATCTTTGCCACCTCACCGGAAAATTTTCCATGCTCTTCCCGAGCAACTTCCACTTCCTGTGTCGTTGTTTCCAACTGATCATCAAGATCGCGGGTTCGCGTGGTCAGCGCGACCACCTGATTGCGACGGCGGGCAATCTCTTGTCGCAAGTCTGCAAGATGATTCCGCTGATGTTCTGTCGTCGTCTCACAAGCGACTAGTTCTCCGCGATTTTCGGCAACCTGTCGGTCTCCTTCGCGGATTGCATCTTCCGCTTGACCTAGCTCTTCTTCCAGTTGAGCCAATCGCGTTTCGTAAGATTCGACCTGCGCGGCGTTGGACATAATCTGCGACGTCAATCCATCGAGTCTCTCCTGATGATCGTCGAGTGTTTCAGTCAGGTGCTTCCAATCGGTCTGCGCTACCTGCGTCCGCAACTGCTGCAAACGGGTCGTGTGCTCGCGATACCGCTGCGCCTTGCCGGCCTGCTTGCGGACACTTCGTAAGCGGGAGTCTACTTCATCAACAATATCCGATAGCCGTACTAAATTCTGTTCGACGCGATCGAGTCGCCGAATGGTCTCCAGCTTCTTTGCTTTGAAGCGGCTAATGCCGGCCGCCTCTTCAAAAATCAATCTCCGATCCCTGGGCGAAGCCTGCAACATCACATCGACCTTCCCCTGCTCGATGATGCTATAGGCTTGCGTGGACACCCCCGTACCGGCAAACAGGTCGCGGATGTCTCGAAGACGACAGGCGTTGCCGTTGATCAGATATTCCCCTTCGCCGCTACGATAGACCCTTCGACCGACATGCACCTCAGGTGTATCAATCGGCAACCGACCGTCCGAATTATCGAATGTTAAAATCGCCTCTGCCGTATTCAACGGTCGACGCGAATGCGACCCATTGAAAATCACATCCGCCATTTCCTTGCCCCGCAGGCTCTTCACACTCTGCTCCCCGAGCACCCACTTAATCGCATCGACGACATTCGATTTCCCCGAACCATTCGGGCCCACCACGACGGTAATGCCCGGCGGAAACTCAAACCGAGTCTTGTCGGCAAAGCTCTTAAAGCCAGATAATTCGAGTGCTTTGAGCATTTCGCTAAATCTCTCCACGGATCATCAACGAAGAACAGCAGACCCCAACGATGGAAAAACCACGACACGGCGAGCCATCGCATCAATCTCTTCGTGGAAATCGCCCCTTGGTGGTCTCAAAAATCAAAAACAGCGCAAGCGACCGACGAATCCCGGAATATGCGATCATTCACCCTGCGGAGACCACATTCTACCAATCCGCGGCGGCCACGACCAACGCCTGTCCGGGACGCTAAAAACACCCCTCGACCGCTGCTCTTCCCTGTCGACCCCTGCACCTTCTTCCGAAACGTCTGCCCGACCGGTCTGAGTGAGATGTATTTCTGCTGCATCGGCCATCACCTGAGGATCCACCCCCTCAGCGAAGCCTGTCTCCGTGGACCGCTTCGGCTTAAAATCAGCCAACTCTGACCGCTGATACCTTCGCCCCCAATCAGGAAGTGCATCGACTTCAAACCGACACTCCAGAGAACCCGTTGCCTTGGCCTGCGTGAGTGCCTGAACGACATCCGGATAAGACCCGCCCACCTCAACGATCGCACGAATCACATCATCCAGTCGAGCCGTGACCTCCTGCCGCCTCTCGGGTTCACCCGGGAGAATCTTTACCACTTCAACCTTATCCGCGGTCGTACCATTAACCTGAATATATTTCCCCGCATCAAGAATAACCGGTGTCTGCAATCGCTCCTCTGCCCCAAAGATGACAATCTCTGCGCGTCGCGAACGAGCGACATGCACCATTGCGGGACCTTTGGTATCCAAAAGATGGTAAGAGAAAGCGTCGCCCAGATTCTCGCCACGGACGAGCGGATCAAGGCCATTCATCGAACGCAAGGCGCGATAGGCACCGTACCGCGTTTCGGCACTCGCCTCGTCGAGTAATTGCACCAATTGGTCACGGGCCGAAGGATCATCCATGGAACCGAGGGCGGTGAGCGCTGCTGCACGAAAGGCGGGATGATTGCGCGCTGCCTCGCCGCAAGCTTTGGCCGCTGCAGGCCGATCAAGATAAGCCAAAGATTCGGCAGTACGAAAACGCACTTCTGCGTTATCGCTCTCTAAGCCACGCAGCAAGACCGACTCTGCATCGAGACCAATCGCCTCGAGTTGCAAGGCAGCATCGACCACTGTCAAAGGATCCATCAGTCGTCGAGCAAGATAGCGCAAGCGAAGCTGACGCTGCGCCAAAGTTTCCTGCACAGCAATGCTTCGAAGCACGTCGACATAACGATAAATGTTGTCTTTGTAACGCGGATGGACAACCAAATCCACAAACTCATCTGTTTTTGGCACCGCAACTCCCGCCTTAATGCCGCGCTGCGTACGGTAAAAGCGACGATTAATTGCAGCTCCAACCTGAGCGCTCGTGCGTATGCTTTGACTTTCCGGACGAATCAGCAGTCCAATCGAACGGGACTTGAGGGCAACGCCACCACCGAGAATCACACCACGCCGAAATTCTCCTACCCGCTCACTCGGATTGCCTGCGGGATCTACCAGGAGAGACCCCTGCGCGAGACCCAAAACCTTTCCTTGTCGCAAACGACCACCTGCCACCGCCTGCTCGGCAAGCCGAGCCTCATACATCACACCATCCCGAAGACTTGTGACTTCCGCATGCTCCTGCGGCACATAAACCTCAACATCAAAATGATCGCCCTTCTGAATGCCCGGAGGCAACTCCGCACGGGCAAGCACTAAAGCAGTACTCGGTGACGCTAAAATCTGCGACGGGGATTCGACACCTCTCTTTTGCATCTCTGTTAAGAGCATCTGCCGAAAGCCAGACGGAGGAGGATCACCACCTGTTTGATCAAGATTGGCCACCAGACCGATCGCCTGAATTTCCATCGAATGACCGCCAAAGGCACTGGTGACATCGCGCAGCAGCACGACCTCTGAAAGCACCTCGTCAAGCGCATCGTTGCTCTGCAACCGCAGAGAAGATTCCGTGCAACTGACCACTGCCCAGGGGAGCAGCAACCAGGCGAAATACATCAACAAGCGATGGAGGGAGCAGCGGTAAACCATTGAACTCGCAAAGTGTTACGGGAATCGACCAGAGAGATCCGACTGTCGCAAGCGGTTCCCCATCTGCCACCCCGACGGGGTGGACACTTCGGCGGCAACCTTCCCTGGAAACGCCGCGGAGGATAGGCCAATAGGGCCAGGAGGGTCAAGACTTATTGCACACGGACCCGATTTACGGTGGGTCGACCCCCCCCGGATGGAACGGGTGACACTTACTGATGCGTACGACGCCGCGGAAACTGCCACGAAGAACCCCATATTTACGGATACTTTTCAAACAGTATTCGCTGCATGTCGGCTGAAACCGGCACCGTGGCCCCAGCAGCGGACTCACCCCCCACTGATAGCACCGAATAAACCCGACTGCTAGCCACATCGGCAAGAGGGTCACCTGCCGCCCGATGCGCTGCTGCCTCGGAATGGGCATCACGACTCCTCCAACTTCCGAGCGAGCTTCCTGGTCAGCCCACGGAGACTCGCCTGCAGCTGCTTCAGACTCGGTGGCTGTTTCTGGCGCGGAATCACAATCCAATCGAAACCTCTGGGAATGGATCGCTGCTGCGAACGATAGGCCTCACGGATCGATCGTTTCCATCGATTGCGCTCCACCGCAGATCCCACCTTCCGCGACACCGAAAGCCCAAGACGACTGTGTGTCAACGCATTTTGGATTCCGTAGATCAATATGTGATGATCACTTTTCGCGCACCTTCGATCATAAACATTTCGAAAATCTGCAGCAAATCGAATACGCACTTCGCGTGGAAAACCGTGTTCCCCCATACGCTCTGCCTTTCTGACTTATGACGCGCCCATCCACCGGCACCTGTTGCTGTGTGGCCACCACACATTGCTGTCTATGCCGTCGGCCAATACGACTACCACTTTAACTTTGATCGCAAGCTTTCGCGTCGCGGTGCCTCGTCGGGCAAATCAGCAAGTTGTTGATACAACGCCTTGGCCTCCTCGCTTGGAGCTGAGCCAAAAGCAATCTGTACCTCTGCAAGGAGATCGCCCACTTCGCCGCCACTTGCTGCGACCCCATGCCCTTTCACACGGAGGCGAGCCCCACTGGAAGTACCGGCCGGAATCGTCAGCGTAATCGCTCCCCGCGGTGCAGGAATCTCTACTTTTGTACCGAGCACCGCCTCGGAAACAGTGAGTGGCACACGAACCTCCAAATTGCTGCCCTTCCGCGTAAAACAGGGATGGGGGCTCACGGCAACCTGAATAAAAAGATCGCCCGGTGGACCCGTTCCATCAGCAGCCGCCTCACCTTGTCCACGGAGACGAATTTTCTTGCCGTCTTCAATCCCTACCGGAATTTTGACTTCGATGCGCTCTGTCTTACCATCCACGCGGCGAACGTGTAATTGCGCCTCACCTCCCAGCACGGCCGTGGTGAACGGAATCGTCTGGCGATGTTCGACATCACGACCGCGTCTGGGCGGTGGCGATTGACGACCACCACCCATATTCCGGATCACCTCTTCAAACCCGCCACCAGCACCAGCACCAGCACCAAAAATCTCGCTGAAGTCAAAGGTCGCACCCCCGGGACCGCCGCTTTCATAACGAAACCCGCCACCGCCCGGATAGGGACTACCGGTAAAGGGATTCCCACCACCGGGACCGCCACCTGCCGCATCGAAGGAGCTGCCATAACGATCATACATTTCCCGCTTTTCGGAATCCTTCAGCACTTCAAACGCCCGTTGGACTTCCTGGAATTTTGTTTCCGCTTCATTATCGTCAGGATTCATGTCGGGATGGTATTTGCGGACCAGCTCCCGATAGGCCTTTTCTATTTCAGTCGTGGAAGCACCCCGACTGACACCCAGGACCGCATAGTAATCGTCGCTCATCAGGAACCCGCTCTGCCGGTTTGAGGCCGCAGCCAAAATAAATTTAAAACAGATCAATAGGACGTCGCTTTCGCTCCGAGTCGTTTATTCTACGAGCCGATGGCCGACCGTTACAAGTTCCTCCATCGGTCGTTGCCCGGGACACGCAGAAATCGGGAGAGCCACAAACAGTGTTTCGTGCTAGATTAAGTCAACCTTGCGGGCAGGAAAAACGATCTGCCTGCAACGACGACTCGTATTGCGTGTGATAAAGACGGAAATCGACGTCATGCAATGGCTCTCAACCGGATTCACTCGCTCGGCCCTCCTCGTTGTCTTTTTTACCATGATCCCCTGTTTCGTGGTGGCCGCCCCACGTAGCGGTGAACTCGACCTGCATGTCGTCGATGCCGATACGGGAAAACCACTCGCATGCCGCATCCATTTAAAAAACGCCCGTGGCCGCCCGCGAATGGCACCTAAAATGCCCTTTCTTGAAGACCATTTTGTCTTCCGCTCCCCGATCCAACTCACTCTTCGCGAGGGTAATTATACATTTGAGGTGGAATGTGGTCCCGAGTACCACACCCAAAGCGGTCACTTCAAAATGGAACGCGGGGGCACCGACTCCAAAACGTTGAAAATGAAACGTTTTGTCAATATGGCGAAGGAGGGTTGGTGGGCAGGAGACCTCCACGTCCATCGCCCTGTGAAAGACATCGACCTGTTGATGCAAGCCGAGGACCTGCATCTGACCGAAGTCGTCACCTGGTCGAACGCGAAGAATGAATGGGAACGAGCCCGCGAACAGTTGGCAGACCAACCGCAACGTAACGCAAAACGTCATTTCGAGATTTGTGCCGGACGCGATGGCCGGAAAAGTGGTGGCCTGGCCATCTTCCCATTGTCTGCCAGCGAGACAAAACTCCCCACAAAAGGATTTCAAGCATTCGAGGATGCGAGCGAGGAATACCCACCCGGCATTGAACTCGTCGCGGCCTGGCGCGAGCAAGAACCACTTTGGATCGACGCCGAAACCCCGGCCGCCCGCGATCTGCCGATCTGGGTTGCCCACGATCTGGTGGACTCGGTACGACTGGCCAACCATCGATACACGCGCAGCGGAACGGCAAAAGAGGAGCCCAGTGCTGTTGCTCGAGATCAAGCGCGGTATCCCGGTACGACCGGACTGGGCCGCTGGTGTGAGCACATTTACTACCAACTGCTCGAATGCGGTCTACGAATTCCGCCGACCGCCGGGAGCGGATCGGGAGACGTCGGCAATCCGCCCGGGCACAACCGCGTCTACGTCCACTGCGGCGATTCTTTTTCTTCGGAAGATTGGTGGGCTGGACTAAAAAAGGGACAGGTGGTCGTGACCAACGGCCCACTACTCCGCGTGCAGGTGGATGGCAAGCCGCCGGGACACGTCTTCCAAGGGAAGTCCGGCGAAACATTGCAACTCCAACCGGAGGCCAAACTCTCGGTCAAAGAAAAAGTCGACTATCTTGAAATTGTCAAAAATGGCCGCGTCGTTCACGCAGTCAATTTGCAAGGGGGAGCGGGAGGAAAACTACCACCGCTGTCCTTCGAGCAAAGTGGATGGTTTCTTATTCGTGTACGGGCTCCAGCGGAGAAAACCTATCGCTTTGCGACGACCGGTCCCTTCTATGTCGAATTCGAAGAGCCACGCATCAGTCGCCAGGCCGCGCTGTTCTTTGCCGACTGGGTCGCAGCGCAAGTGACCGCGATCGAAATCAAAGACCCCGAAAAACGTCGCACGATCCAGGGGTACTACGAGCAGGCTGAGGAGTTCTGGAAGAAGAAGACTGCACAGGCGACGGCCGATTAGCCCCTCGCCGGGCACATCCCCTTCCGGGTACCACTGCGAAGTCGTGCGCCGGCGAGGTATACTCGCAGTTTCCCTGCCCTGGGCCTGATGGCGACCGGGGATTGACGGCAACCCGTTTGCGATCCGATTTTGCAGATGACCTGGCAGACACTCTATCCATTTACTTCGCGTTGGCACGAGGTGGGGGGTGTGCGCATGCACTACGTGGATGAGGGCCCCCGGAATGGCGATCCGATCCTTATGGTCCATGGAAATCCTACCTGGTCCTTTTACTGGCGGAACCTTATCGTACCACTGCGAGAGCAGGTGCGCACCGTTGCCGTCGATCATATCGGCTGTGGCCTGAGCGATAAACCGCAAGCCTACACCTACAACCTCACGCAACATACCGACAATCTGATCCATCTTATCGAAGCGCTCGATCTACAAAATCTTACGCTCGTCGCACACGATTGGGGTGGCCCGATCGGATTGCGTGCGGTCCTTGCCCTCCGCGAGCGGGTCGAGCGGATTATTTTACTCAACACAGGTGCTTTTCCACCACCTTTTTTTCCTTGGCAGATCCGACTTTGCCGAACGCCCGTCTTCGGTCGGATTGCCGTCCAGCGGTTCAATCTTTTTGCCCGCGCTGCAATCCAGATGGCAGTCACGCAGCATCAGCAGATGACACCTGAGGTCGTTGCCGGATTGCTGCACCCCTACGACACCTGGTCGCATCGCCGGGCAATTTATGAATTCGTACGCGATATCCCAGCTTCCAAGTCACACCCGAGTTACGCCCCGCTACAAAACTTAGAAACGCAACTCCCCCAACTCGCGGATCTTCCCGCCATGCTCATCTGGGGCATGCGCGACTGGTGCTTTCGGCCGCAATGCCTCGACCGCCTGAAGGAACTTTTGCCGCAGGCACGCAGCGTGGAACTGGCCGAAGCGGGACACTATGTGATGGAAGACGCGCACGAGAAGATCGTGCCTGAAATCTTCCAATTCCTTGACGAACATCCGATCCCAGAGCAGGCACTCCCGTGAAACCCTCTCTTTCGATCGGACAATCGGCAATGCTCGCCTGCCTCTGGGAAGCGGCTGCGCCGAAACCGGGAAACGTCCATCCCCACGCCGATTTTGAGGATGTGTGCTTTACTGATTATCTGGCGAGTGCCGTGGCCATCGGACCGGCGATGGAGCGTGCTGTTGCGCAGAACCTCGGCTCGACCATCCTGCAAGCGGCCGAAGCAACCCGAAAGTGGGTGGGTCGAAACACGAACCTGGGAACGATTCTTCTACTCGCACCGTTGGCAAGCGTTCCACGGCAGAGTCCCCTCGGCGAGGGCGTGGCCGATGTACTTGCCGCCACCGATCGCGAAGATGCCGTTCAGGTTTATGAGGCCATCCGCACGGCCCGGCCCGGCGGCATCGGCACGGTCGAAAAAATGGATGTGTACCAAACGGCGCCAAGTGATTTATGTGCGGCGATGCGCGAGGCTGCCGATCGTGATTTTATAGCGCGTCAGTATGCCGAAGATTTTGCACCCTTATTTACGGAGATCGTACCCAACCTCCGAGCAGCCCTCGAACAGGGAATGCCGCTCTCTACGGCGATTGTTCACGTGCATCTACAGACCCTCCATGCTTTTCCCGATAGTTTGATCGCCCGCAAGTGCGGAATCGATGTCGCCCGGGAAGTCTCTCGCCGCGCGGGCGAGGTTCTTGCAACCGGTTCGCACCAAAGCGACGCCTACCAGAGGGCCTTGCAGTCGCTTGATCATTATTTACGGGATGACCAGCACCGCCGCAATCCAGGAACCACGGCCGACATGCTTGCCGCCGGTCTATTCACTTTGCTGCGAGATGGCATAATCACAGATGCCCAAGGATTTAAAACCTCAGTGCAACATGCAGATCCCCGTCCCTTAAAAACGGAAAACAACAATGCGTGAGCAGTACCATGTGCGCGTCACAAAAGATTATCTTGTCTTCAGCGCCGCGCACTTTATTACCTATGGCGGCGATATCTGCGAACGCCTCCATGGCCACAACTACCGAGTCACAGCTGAAGTCCACGGACCACTCGATGAAAACCACTATGTCGTGGACTTCATCGTTGTTCGCGATGCACTTCAACGAATCGTTCAAACGTGGGACCACCATATGCTTTTACCGACAAAGCATCCTGAAATACGAGTACAAACGATGGACGACGACACGTTCGGCGATCAGGTCGAGGTGACCTTCCGCGATCGACGATGGATGTTTCCGCGTGAAGATTGCATTCTGCTCCAAATACCCAACACCACCACTGAGCTTTTGGCGCAGTTGATCGGAAAGCAATTACTCGAAGCAATCGAAACAGAGACCTCCGCACGACCGACGGAGATACGACTGGCAGTGGATGAAAACCACGGTCAGTGGGGCGTCTGGAACTATCAAGCAGACCTCTAAAAAAACCCGTCCCCTCAAAGAGGGAACGGGTCGCGTGGGTCTCCAACTTTTTGGATTCTTTTTTACTTTTAGCGACTCGAAGCTCGCCAACCACCGTGCGTGGAGACGGTGGAGACGGTCGCCGGAGCAGCGCCGATCGAGGCCATCCGGTCACCCGCTTGGCCCTCGCCGTCGAGTGTCGGCTGATGACGATCGTCGAGATCGCGCATCGGATGGATTTCGACATCAGGCTTGATTTGAATGTCGATTTCCGAACTCGGCTTATTGGTTTCCACTGCCGATGGAGAAAGCGTCGGTTGTGGCGTCGTCTGCCCTGGAAGATTCGGGGCGGCTGTCGCACTGCCAACCGTACCGCTTACCGTGGCACAGTTTCCAGTCGCACAGTTTCCAGTCGCACAGTTTCCAGTCGCACAGTTTCCCAACCCGCAGGGGCTGCCACACGGATCACAAACGGCGGGCTGACAAGAGACGACCGGGGTGTACCGCGTTTCACAGACCATCCGGTAGGAGGTGTACGGCACCTGACGCGCCTGACGCTGGTAGGTCGTGCAAGGCTTCATGCATGTGGTTGTGCAACCGGTACACGGATCACACGTCGACACGGGCCGATACGTGGTAACCGGGACGTTGCAATACTCGGTGCGATAGCAGGTTTGCGGTACATACCGGCAACTCTGCTGAGGCTTGTAGCAGGTGGTCGCACAGGGACTGCAGGCCGAACCATAGCCGACCGTCATCGCAATCGGTTGTGCCATCGGCACCGGTTCATTGCGTGCCCAAAAACGATTCCAGCGACGCATCATCCGATCGTACCGCCGGTAAGAGGTACCGGAAAAAAGCGGTTGATAGGCCGGGCGGTACGCCGTGGCGACCACCGGGTCGCACGCGCCTGTTGCACACGGCATCGCGGCCGGTGCAGTTGCAGTTGCTCCATAGTATGCCGTGACCGGCTGATTGCAGGTCAGACACTCTGCTTTGCATATCGATGCGGTGCAAACCAAAAGGCCCACGACCAACAGCGATGCTACGACAATTTTTTTCATTTGGTTTTTCATCATTCTTCTTCCACTCCAAAAGCCAACGAATCCAATGCGCCAAAGGTCCCCGCAGCACAGTAGCCGCAAAGTAACCAAAAAACCCTACTTTCATTTAGAACTCGCGCCGAGGCTCAAGTCAATAAGCTGGCTTGAGCAAAAAAAAAGATGGTAGAAGATTACGATTATTCAGGAGATTACGTTTGTATTTAAATGACCGGCTGTAGGGAATAGACAGGCAAATATTCACACCCAACAAGAACATCGCTTTTCTCAGCAACGGGCGACTTCTCACTAGGACACTCCGCCTGCAAGCAATGCCGTCACGCTTTACAGAAACATCCATCACGTTAACGACTAGGTCACCGCAGCTTTTCGTATTGATCGTACAGATCGGAAAAGACGTTACGAAGGTTCCCTTCGTGACGGCGAAATATTTCGGCGACCAACTCTGGACGAATCGGCGTTTCACCTTCAGGCAGCATGAACGTAACGAGCGCGTGCGCCAAATCAATGTGAGTGAGCGTCCTGTAGAGGTGAGGCAGACCAACATCACGATGGGCAGTCACGAGCAGGCCCCATTGACGATGTCGGCAGGTCCGCTTGAGTCGCCACTGCGCGAAAGCTGTGAGTTGCTCGTAGCCATCGACAACGAGCATCGTTCCTCGGCCAACTTCGAACGATTCCCAAACCTGTCGCTGCCAACCGCGAGGCATCGTCCGCTGTTGATCGTGCAGATCGAATGGCACCATCCGTATCCCCGCCGCGGACGCCCGCTCGGCCAGCAGATACAGCAGTGTCGACTTACCGGATCCGTGCGAGCCGACAATTTGTCCCCAAAGGCCCATATCCCAAAGCCGCTCAAAGAGCTGCTTTTCTTTGGGGCCAGGCGCGAAATGAAAAGGAACGGCGCCGGGTCGCGTGCAACGCGTGGAAAAAGGGTTGCTGGCCACGAAAGATCGATGGTGGTCGGGATAGGGAAGGTACTCAGGCATGATCATGCAAAGAAAAGGAACGGAAAAAATAGTGCACAGAAATTACCGCCACATAAATTCTGCTCGCATTCTTTTGACGTTATGGCTGTATTTTATTGGCAACAGATTCTACTTCCGCTTGCGGCTTTTCTTCCTCCTCGATGACCTGTCCCCGCGGAACCTGCCCAAGCCAGAACGACTGCTCGGCAGCAAAATCACGACCACGACTGAGAAACACGCGAATCCGTACACACCAATGAATTTTAACGAGGACTCCATCGTAACTCAATGGACTAGCGGGTAACGCTGTCGCAAATGGTTGCGATTGCCGCATATCCACAAACTGACCATTATCATTGCCGATCCGCTCGAAGAAATGCACATCGAGATCTTCTTCGCCTTTACCCTCGGTAAACCAGAGTACGGAAATTTCAACCACGCGGATCGCTTCGGGTTCAGCGATATCGACAAAGAATTCACCCGAAAGGGTATCGCCGGATTCATAGTGGTCCGTATCGCCAATCAATCGAATCCGAATGGAAGGGTCTTTCATTCCTGCACGACTCCACTCGGTGTGCCAAAACTCTCAGTATCAGGAACCACAATGAGTGGGAAGTCGCGACAATATCCTGCCCGCTTTGCGACCTGTGCCTTCACGGAGAGCTTCCAGGAAATACGGTTGTGCGAACTGATAAAAGAATGCATCGCACAAGCAGGAATTTCAAGTGTTCTTTGCTCTTCGAATGGCTGCCCCGCATCGACTGCAATACTTGTTCCGTCGAATACATCCTGGCGACAGACAATTTTCGCTGCGGTAATGGAATTCGTCCCCTGCTGAAAAACGGCCTCCTCTTCACATTCGAGCGTGATCCGGAGACTCTCAAGAATCATCTTGCCCGTCTGCACAACAAGTAGCGTATATTCGCCACCCGGACTCACAGGGTGACTGCTAATTTCGATGCGTGTCGGTCCGATACCACTCATCTTCCAAAACAAACGGACCAGATGCACGACCAACCAGATACCCGCTACCACAAACGGAAAGAGCGCGACGAGTAAAATCCAGTCTGCTTCACCAGCCATAATCTTGCCGATAGCAAGGAAAAAAAATAAGGCCACAATCGCATTCCAGCAAGCTGTTCCAACACCTATGGCGAAAAGTTGCCATCCTAAGCGAGCTGCAATCGGAAGCCGGAAGGCGAGCGTTGTTCCCGGACTTCCGCTCACATCCTCAATACGGGGAATGGCTGGGAATTTTTTCGCGCCCGTGTCGTCTTCAAACAATTCGCGGCCGGCCGTGTTTTGTGCCATGGCCGCACGTCGCTCACGTGAAGCCGTGAATTGCCACAGCGTGTATCCCAGTCCCCCGACGCCAATTGCCAAAAAGGCAACCGGAACGAGGAGCAACCAGTAAGCGAGCGGATTGCCACTGAAGAGGACGGCGGTACCCGGGTCAAGCGGATCGTACCAGCAGGGATACTTTTCACCTAGCTTGTACCTATCTTTGATTGCCTCCGCTTTTTTTCGACTCGGATAACGACTATCGAGCAGGTCGTAATCGCGACAAATATACGTACTCCCGTTCGCTCTGTAGCGATAGGTGATGGTCGGCTGCCAGAGCGAAACATCCTCCTCGGTGCTCTTTTTCATCCCCGGATGACGAATCACCTGGCAGGTGGTCTGGACAAAATGGCGATTCACCCGCCACTGTGGCAAAACAAACCTGACGACGAAGAGACTCATCGCCACCGCACCAACCAGCAGGCACGCGGTGAAAAGGAATAATTCACCAACACTCGCCAGGGAGTGTGATCCACTGACCCGCGAACCCCGTTTCTTACGATGAAAACGGAGACGGGCTCGTTTGCGATGAAGGGAAAAGGGAGATCGCACAGGCAAAACCTTGCAGCGGATCCGGAACGGTGCGCCGCGCATTATAACGGTCTCTCCGGTACAGAGTATTGCCCCCGACAAACGGGAAATCGAACCTCCTCGCAATTCTGTGCGACTTGAGTGGGCCGAGGGGGACTGTTCTAATGCCACCATTGCAGTGCCGCATTTTTGTCACTTTTACTGGCACCGCTAAAACCAACCCCGATTCGATCGCCATGCCATTTCGTTGTGTTTGCCTCTCGATCTGGACGCTTGCTCTTGGTTTTGCCTGTGCGCAAACTGTGGCAGGAGACTGGCCTCAGATTCTCGGTCCCTCGCGCAATGGACTTGCCCCGCAGGAAACGCTCTCTACTGCATGGCCGACCGGAGGCCCCCCTCTGCTCTGGAAGCGGAAAATTGGTCGCGGATATGCGGGAATCGCAGTCCGCGGAGAGCGGGCCATCCTTTTCTATCGCGATAATCGAGACAGAAAAGACGAAGAGGTCATCGAGGCCGTTCACGTGACCGATGGTCGCAGCCTCTGGAAATCAGGCATCCAAGCACACTTTGCACCCTCTATTTTTCCTGTCGAAGATGGCCCGCTCTGCGTGCCACTCGTCACCGAAAACCGCGTGTTCACCTTCGGAGGCGGTGGTGATCTTGCGGCCCTCGATTTGAAAAACGGTCGCATCCTTTGGAATCGGGCACTTTATCGTGAGTACCGAAGCCGTGGTGGAAGTATCGACTTTGGTTATTTTGGCGCCGGCTCTGCCCCGATCCTTGAGGGGAACCGGTTGCTCGTGAACGTCGGAGGCAAGCAGGGGACCGGGATTGTCGCGGTCGATGCCACAACCGGAAAAAATATCTGGGAGGCGACCGACGAGGGAGCCAGCTACAGCGCACCGGTGGCCTGCACGCTCGCTGGAAAGCGTCACGTTATTTTTGTCACCCGCTACCATACTATTTCGATTGATCCGCAAGACGGGCATGTTCACTTTCGCTTTCCTTTTGGTCGTCGCGGACCGACCGTGAATGCGGCATCGCCTATTCTGCACGATGACCTGCTCTTTACGACGGCTAGCTACGGGGTCGGGAGTCGCTTGACGCGCATCCACTCCGAGGGAGCGGAAAAGGTTTGGGCCAACGACCGAGGATTTGCGAGTCAGTACAACACCCCCATCCTGCATCGGGGTTATCTGTACGGCACCGACGGACGCGCCGATCTGGGGAGTGCCTCGCTGAGGTGCATCCAAATGCAGACGGGAAAAGTGATGTGGGAAGTTGCGGATTTCGGCGTCGCGGCAGCCATTCTTGCCGACCAACACCTACTCATTATCCGAGCCGATGGAAAACTGATCCTGGCTCCGGCGAAGCCCGACAGGTTTATCCCCCAGGCCGAGGCACAAGTCGCCAACGGCACGGTGCGGGCGCTGCCCGCCCTGTCAGCAGGTCGCCTCTTCATTCGGGACCAAAATCAAGTGTACTGCTACGGTGTCGGAGCGGCCTATCTGCAAGCATCCAAACCTGCAGCAACAGGAGGTGGAGGTTCGTAACAGAAACGTGTCCACGCCCGCGACAACCCTCTCGAGGCTAGGCCGTATCGACCACCTCTGGACTTCTACGGTTAAATCCAATGGACTCCAGTGCGGTGTAAACTTCTTCTAATGTTTTTTCACCGAAGTTCGAAATATCAAGCAAATCTTCGGGGGAACAATTCAGTAAATCGTTTACCGTAAAGATGCCACGCTCCTCGAGACAATTTGTCGTGCGAACCGAAAGACCAATTTCCGCAGTACTCATTTCCAAACGATCCGTTAGATTCTCAGCCTTGTTTCCACCAGCGGGAAGCGGGATACGTGTCATGGGTTCCCTCCCAATAAAAAGATTCCTGTTACTTAATAGATCCGCTCCTTTTGCGGAAGAATCCCTTATAACACAGAAACCTACCGAAGCGACGTGTCTATCGTAAGAAATATTTTTTTTACGAACGCCTTTAAGTATTCACATATAAAAAACGTTTTTAGGTTCCTCGCACCCACGTGCTAGCATGCAGAGCGCTCCCCACGCAGAACTCACCATCGCACAGCGGTCAGCGGTCGAACACATCGATGGCCCGCTATTGATTCTTGCCGGGCCCGGAAGTGGAAAAACCCGCGTTGTCACGCACCGCATCGCACATCTGATTGCCCAGGACGTCTCGCCGCGTCAGATTGTTGCGCTGACATTCACCAACAAGGCGGCCGATGAGATGCGCGAACGTGTCTCCACGCTGCTCCCTTCGATCAATGGACTGCACTTGAGTACGTTTCATCGTTTTTGTGCTCGCCTGCTCCGGGAATATGCAGCTCTCTTGGGACTTTCGGAAGCCTTTACAATTTATGATACCGATGACAGTTTGCGGATGCTCCGGCACGTCCTCGAAAGGCAGGGGATCTCGAACAATACGTTCAGCCCCCGTCAGATTGCAGCGGAAATCAGTCGGGCAAAAAACGATCTGATACGGGCCGAAGATTACTGCTCGCCACACGGGATGCCCTTGGCAACCGCTGTGGCTGAGGTTTATCCACTCTATCAACAGCAACTTCTTGCCGCGGCCGCCGTCGATTTTGACGATCTTTTGCTCCACGTCGCTACCTTGCTAACCGATCACCCTGAAGTCCGCGAGCAACTCGACGAGCGTTTCCGGTATCTGTTGGTGGACGAATACCAGGACACCAACATGGCCCAATACACCATCCTCCGCGGCCTGAGCCATGACTACCGGAACCTCGCGGCCACCGGAGACCCCGATCAGTCCATTTTTGGCTGGAGGGGTGCCAACGTTGGCAATATTCTCCGCTTCGAAGAAGATTTCCCGGATGTGCGTGTTGTGCGACTGGAACAGAATTATCGGAGTACCAAAGCGATTCTTCGCGCCGCTGATCACCTGATCCAGCACAATCAACTCCGGAAACACAAACAACTCTTTACCAAAAATGTCGAAGGAAGTCCGGTCGAGTTAACCTACTACGCGGATGGTCGAGACGAAGCCGAAAGTATTGCCTCGACGATTGCAGCCGAGATTACAGACGGTGGGCGAAAAGCGAATGACTTTGCTATTTTCTATCGTATCAACGCACTTTCGCGAGCGATCGAATTTGCACTGCGTGAACAGGGAATTCCCTACCAACTGGTAAAGGGACTCGAATTTTTTAAACGCAAGGAAGTCAAAGATGTGCTCGCTTATGTGCAACTGGTCAGCAATCCCCGCGACGATGGAGCACTCCTCCGGATCATCAATACACCCCGTCGCGGCATCGGCAAGAAAACCTTAACGACGCTCATCGCCCATGCCAAGCAGCAAAGCCTGCCACTTTTGGAGAGTGCGCGACAAGCCGGTTTGATCGAATCGATTGCGAAGGCAACCGCTGCCCGCGTCGCCCGATTTGTCGCGATTTATGATCGACTTGTTCAAGAGGCCACCGGGGCGATTGAGGAACTCATGGGACTCGTGATGAGCCTTTCGGGATACCACGAAAGGCTGGCCGAATCGGACTTCGAGGAAGACCAGCAACGACTGGCGAACATCGAAGAATTATTGACGCTTGCGCGACAATTCGACCAGCAGCACCCCGAAGGGGGCGCCTTGGATCAATTCCTGGAGGAAATCGCGCTGGTCGGCGATACCGATGACTGGGACGAGAGTACCGATCGGGTGACACTCATGACGCTCCATGCGGCCAAAGGCCTGGAGTTTCCCGTGGTTTTTTTAATCGCCGCCGAGGAAGGCTTCCTACCGCACGAGCGAACCCGCACGGATGCCGATGCCGTCGAAGAGGAACGACGGTTACTTTTTGTGGGAATCACGCGGGCGGAGAAAAACCTGCGGCTCAGTCTCGCACGTAGACGCGATTTTCGCGGACAACGCATGCTCACCATTCCGAGCCAGTTTCTCTTGCAACTTCCTGGTGACGAAATCGTCCAAAAAGAATCGCTTGCCTTGGGAGGAGGCATCCTCGACGCCGATCCTCCAAACGAAGATGCGTGGGATTCATCGGATCAAGATATTATGGGAACTGCTGAGGCACCGAAGCAATCCCTGCGTGGCAAGCAAACGGCAAAAACCGCACCATCAAATGAAACCATCGGCACCGCGGCGGAGATGGTCGAGAGACAAGGGGCCAGTGGATCGTCGCCGTTGCCTGCCTGTGACGTCGAACAGTTCCGCGTCGGCATGCGCGTAACCCATCCTAAGTATGGGCTCGGTAAAGTGGCTGCCCTTGGTGGCCCACCGTCGGCACGCACGGCGACGATCCACTTTGCCACGGCCGGTGTCCGCAAGTTCCGTCTCAAGGAAAGCCCCCTGCGACCGGTAGGTGCAAAGCTCTAAGATAACGCCTGTCGGACGGCGGTAGGGCTGTTGGGGATACGATGGATAAATTTACAAAAATTGCGCAGTTGAAAGACGTTTCCGCATTGCGAGGGCGACTTGCCCAACTCAATCTTGACGTCCCGGTCGACGATGCGATTCTTACCGCTGCGGCCGGTAGTCCTTTGGACACCAAACTTTCAGTCGGCACCTTTGAAGTGGGGAACCGCTGGTGTATTCATCCCATGGAAGGCTGGGATGCCCAGGCCGATGGACGACCGAGCGCGTTGACGCTCAGGCGATGGCGACGCTTTGGTCAGAGTGGGGCAAAATGGATCTGGGGCGGAGAGGCGGCAGCCGTCGTCCCCGAAGCACGTGCGAATCCTCGGCAAACGTTGGCAACCACAGAAAATGGCCCTGGACTTGCCCAACTGCGTGATGCAGTCGAGAAAGCGCACCTCGAAAAATTCGGGAACGTTGACGACCTGCTGGTCGGTCTGCAGCTGACGCATTCAGGACGCTTTTCGCAGCCTACCGATAGAGGACCCGAGCCACGCATTGCTTACCACCATCCGCTGCTCGATCCACGGTTTGGTATTTCTAAGGGTGATGCAAGCGTACTGACCGATACCGAACTGGAAGGTTTGATCGAACAATTTGTGCGTGCCGCTCGCTTGGCCGCTGAGGTGGGCTTTCGTTTTGTCGACGTGAAGGCGTGCCACGGCTACCTGATACACGAGTTACTCGGAGGGCACACGCGACCGGGACCTTACGGTGGCGCTTTTTCGGGCCGCGTCCGCACCCTTGCGGAAATTATTCGCGGCATCCGTCGTGACGTGCCGGATTTGATCATCGGTGTGCGGATCAGCGCCTTTGATAGTGTGCCCTACACGACCGGAGCCGAGGGGATCGGACAACCGGCCGAATATGCTGAGTTGCTTCCCTACCGGTATGGTTTCGGCATTTCTTCCAGCGATCCGGTCGAAGCCGACCTCAGTGAAACGATCCAACTTCTGCATACACTCCGTGATCTCGGTGTCCACACGATCAACGTGAGCTGCGGTAGTCCCTATTACTGTCCACATTTGCAGCGTCCGGCTATCTTTCCTCCGAGCGACGGTTACCTTCCGCCGGAAGATCCACTTTGCGGTGTGGCCCGTCAGATCGAAATGGCCCGTATCTGCAAAGAAGCCTGCCCCGAGTTACCGATGGTTGGCTCCGGCTATTCTTATTTACAAGACTATCTCCCGCAGGTTGCCCAGGCCGTCATCCGCAACGGCTGGATTGATGCGGTCGGTCTGGGCCGAATGGTGCTTTCCTATCCCGAAATGCCCAGCGATACCCTCCGCGAAGGAATCACGAAGCGGAAAAAAATTTGTCGCACCTTCAGCGACTGTACGACCGCGCCACGCGGGGGCATTGTCTCAGGATGCTATCCGCTTGACGAACACTATCACCATTTGCCTGAAGCGGTGCAGCTTGCCACACTCAAAAAAGAAGTGTCTGCCCGGCGCGCAAAGGGTCAAAAGGATTCATAATGTCAAACGCCAACGATCTCACTTTCCGCACCCTTCTACAATAGGACGATCCCATGGCCATCCTCTGGACGGTATTGCTGATCCTGAGCGTTTTTTTCTTCTGGCTCATCGGTTTGCTTGGTTTGCCGGGCAACTGGTTGATGCTGATCGCAACGGCAATCTATGTGGTGGCCGTCCCCGAGGTAGCCACCGATTCGCTCTGGTGGGTTGCGCTAGCAGTCCTCTTGGTTTTGGCGATTGTCGGTGAGGCGCTCGAAATGCTGGCCAGCGCGCACGGAGTTCGCAAACATGGCGGTACGAAAACCAGCGCGCTACTCTCCTTTGTGGGTGCAATCGTCGGTGCGATCTTTGGCGCAGTGATCGGTACGGGTTTCATGCCGATCATCGGTAGTCTTATCGGTGCACTATTGCTCTCCGGTGCGGGTGCGCTCGGTGGAGCTTTTTTGGGTGAGCAATGGAGCGGGCGGAGTGTCGATGACAGTCTGCAGGTCGGACAGGCAGCTTTTTGGTCGCGGTTGGCTGGAACCGTTGCCAAGATGGTTATCGGTTGCGTCATGCTCGCCGTGATCCTGGTCGTCCTTTGCCTCGACTTGTCGATGCCGCGCGGCGAGACTCCCGCCGAGGAACTGCCCAAAAAGGAAATAAAAACTGTCTTTTTGTCTTAATCCGCCAAAAATAAAAAACTTCGCTACGCACTGTTTTCTTGTCACTGCTCCCCCTTACCGAGGGGATTCCTCAGACGAATGGGGGAGGGAAAGCCAAATTGATCTGTCCAAAAAGTGTGAAAGATGGCAATTCTGTGGGTGTGCGGGGCGAACGAGCCACCGCAGGAAAAGTCTGCCGAGCGTAACCGCTCGGATGAACATGGGGTCGGTAACACGAGGAGGCGAGCGATGGGAACCATTCCGCAGAGCAAAGGATTGAAAACACGGTTCGAGCCAAGTGCTAAATTTAACGGACTGCAGCCACTGCATCGATTGCGGGAAATCAGGGCACAACAGGATGTCACTCTTCGGGCACTTTCACGAAAGATGCACGTGCCGATGCGAGAGATTCGTGCACAGGAAGATCCAACATGCGATCTACCACTGACTGCGCTTTACCGATGGCAACAAGCACTTCGGGTTCCGGCGGCCGAGATTTTGGTCGAACCGGGCGATAAACTTTCTTCACCGGTAAACATCCGAGCTAGACTACTAAGGATGATGAAAACAATCGTGACCATACTCGACAAACCGCAACCGGAACGCACAGCGAATTTGCTTGAGAATCTCCGTAACGAAATTCTTGCGGTGATGCCCGAAATCGAAAATATCGATCGCTGGCATGGCTCAAGCAGTGCCCGGGGTGCAGATGACATCGCGGCGGTGGTGTTGCGACAGATCGACGAAGAACTTCTCCGGGATCCGTAAATCCCGTTCAGGAATCACTCGTTGAGGAAAGTGTCAATACACCCACATCAAGGATGTGGTGTAGTCGGTGCCTTCCACAATAGATTCAATCGGCATGCTGCTTTCATACCGGTTTTGCGCGCCAACCTTGAGCCGTAGGTCACGGTCTTCATCGAGAAAGATTTGCCAGTTTGCTTGCGCCTGGACCTCATACTGCCGAAAGTCACTCCACTGCGGTATGTAATCGACCGAGGTCAAGATTTTATGCGCCGTTGTTACCTGCTGATTGATTGAAACCCCATAAAGAGAATCGGGAGAGAGATCCACTTCCTCCTGATCGATACCGATTTCACGCAAAACGGTTGTACCCGCTTTGAGCTTCACATGACTTGAGCGGTTTTTCAGCACGGAAAAGGCAAACCCCGTATTCGTTTCAAAGCGACCATCGAATTCTTTTGTTTGATCGTATTCGACTTTCCCGCCCAGATAGTGACTCCAACGCGTGGAATTAAAAGACCACTCGTGCATTCCATCAAGCAAGACCCGATTCGTTATATTCTCTTGGTCGTCTTGCCGCCGTTCGTACTTCATATCGATTTCGAGTTTCTTGCCTTCCCAACGGTAGCGGGCCAACGTGCCGAGACGAAGCTGGTTGGCCACTTGCTCCTCGTCACCCTGATTGCGTTCAAATTCCATATCGATTTTGAGCAACTGCCCCGGTGCCTTATAGCGGGCAACCATGCCAAGTCCTGCGCGATTGCTATCCTCGCTCGTCTCCTGCATTCCCATTTTGAAGTCAACGTTCCAAAGGGTTTCGAGAATTTTAAATTCCGTCTTGAAAATTTCCTTATCTAACTCTCCGGCAATATCTTCTTGCCCTCGCTTATCGGCCGTGGTATCCGAATTGAGAATCAAAGGCACCAGATCAATTTTTTCCTTCGTTACTTTTGTAGTTTGCGAGGACTCCGCAGATAAAATCATTGTCGGAATGATTACACTTGCCTTGGGGGGAACATGACCGGAAGTACCAGGCACAAACGCAAGTGGTTGGCAGAGCGACTCGTGCCAGTCGTTCGGTGTGGCCGGAACCGTAAGAATAATCGGGAATGATTGGTCGACCATCGGTTGGGCCGCTAGGATTTCTTGCATGCCCGCAGGGAATGACTCCACCTCTTCCGGTTCAATCACCGCGAGAGAAACCCAAAGTGGCATCGGGACCCAGGTAGTGTCCAGTTCTGTTTTTGCTAAATCATCGCCGGAAAGTACGGCGACAGGGAACATCAACGGCAGTTCGGCAACAGACCGCATCGGCGCAAAACCGAGGTAACCGGCGAGACAAACGCATCCGCACACGAACCGAGCAAAGCGATCGGAGTAATCCATGCGAAAAAAAGAGGCCGGTGTCGAGAGGACGTTGGAGAGGAATATCTGGAGGGCGAAAAAAGTAGCAGAATGCACCATCGATCACAACACGCATTCTTCACCCTTCTGCCTCATCATCGGCTATTTCCACCGTACAAATTACACTTTCCCTTGGACCTCCCTCTACAGGGGAACACCGAAACGGTAGCGCCGAGACCTGGCTCGGGAACAGCACGCGACGTGGAACCGGTTGAATCGATGTTCTAGACCTTTCCGTAGGTGGGGCGTGCCTCCTATAATCGTACGGATGAAAGAGTTAAGCCCCGGGAGAATCTGAGCGTGGCAACGTCCAATGTGAGCAAGTCGAGCAAACTCCGTATCGGTGCGGTGCACTACCTTAACACCAAGCCCCTCATTCGAGGGCTCACCGAGTTTGCGCCGCAAGCAGATATCCGCATGAACCTGCCGAGTCGCTTAGCCGACACACTCGCTGCCCGTCGGGTGGATGTGGCGTTGATTCCTACGGTCGAACTCCTGAACCGAACGGATTATGCCATCGTTTCCGATGCCTGTATTGGCTGTCAGGGACCTGTGCTGAGTGTGAAACTCTTCAGCCGCACACCGGTCGAACAGATACGCACCCTCGCGCTTGATGAAGGTTCGCGGACCAGTATTGCGCTGGTGCAAATTTTGTTGGCTGAACAATATGGTGTGCGACCAATGCTCGAACCACTTCCGATCGGCGCATCGATCGCCGAGACCCGAACCGATGCGGTCCTGCTCATCGGCGATCGGGCAATTCATTCGCCTCCCGGAAAATTTCATGCCGTATGGGATCTCGGCGATCGTTGGGCACGCTGGACTGGACTTCCGTTCGTCTTTGCCGTCTGGGCGGCCTATCGAAATACTCCTCTTGGCGATATTGCCACAGCCCTTTCAGCCGCTCGTGACCGTGGACTGAAGGAACTCAACACGATCGCCGAAGAGGAAGCGGCAAGCCGCGGTCTGACACAACCCCAATGCCTCGATTATCTGGCTAAAAATCTTAATTTCATTCTTGGACCGCGCGAGCGACAAGGGCTCGAACTCTTTGAATCGCTGTGCCGTAAATGGGAACTCCTTACGGCACCACCGGAAAACCTATCGGTAGAAAAAGTGTCGTGAAAAGTGTCGTGAGTGGATCGATTGAAGAAATTCTAGAAAAACGGACCGGCACCGCTGTGGGTGATCCGAGCGGACGACTCACACCCGAAGAGGGGCTGGCGCTGCTTGAAAGTCGCGACCTCGCGGCGATTGGACGCGCCGCGGACCGTTTCACACGCCGTTTGCATCCGGAAAACTATCGCACTTACAACATCGACCGAAACATCAATTACACGAATATCTGTAGCGCAGTCTGCGATTTCTGCGCATTCTATCGAACACCCCAAGATCCGGAAGGATACCTTCTCGATCGCGACGTACTGCTGGAAAAAATCGCGGAACTTGTGACTGCCGGGGGGGATCAGATCCTGCTGCAGGGAGGCATGCATCCAAAACTCAAGCTCGACTGGTACGAAGAACTACTACGCGACATCAAACAGCACTATCCGCAGGTCAACATCCACGGCTTCAGCCCGCCCGAAATTCACGCCTTTACCAAGGTCAACCTATTGCCGCTACGGACGGTGCTCGAACGACTTCAGGCTGCGGGACTGGGTAGTCTGCCAGGGGGGGGCGCTGAAATTCTAGTCGACCGCGTGCGCAAGGAGATTACGCGAGGCAAAGTCCTGACCGATGACTGGCTGAACGTCATGCGCGTTTGGCACCAACTTGGTGGTCGGAGTACGGCAACGATGATGTTTGGCCACGTCGAAACGCTTGCCGAAAGAATCGAACATCTTGAGCGGATCCGCGATTTACAGGATGAAACTGGAGGCTTTACGGCATTTATCTGCTGGACATTCCAGCCCGAGCATACCGATCTTGCCCAGCTGCCACGGCACGGTGGTCACGCTTACCTGCACACGCAAGCGGTCAGCCGCTTGTATCTGGATAATATCCCCAACATCCAGTCGAGTTGGGTGACACAGGGCATGAAAATAGGCCAACTTGCTCTTCTTTACGGAGCCAATGATATGGGAAGTTTGATGCTCGAAGAGAATGTGGTGGCTGAAGCGGGCACCGTCCATCATCTTACGCTTGATGAAATTCGTCACTGTATTGCGGACCTTGGCTACCAACCGCGTCAGCGGAATGTCTTTTACGAATTGATCGATCATGCGGAGTCTTCTCTGGCCTGCTGAGGGGCAGTCAGGGAGTGGTGATGACCGGACAAATCGGTGTAGAATCGATGTGGGGCCTGCCCGTCACTACGAACCGAATGCACACATGATTGAAGTTCGTCATCTTCAGAAAGAGTACGACGATTTTCAGCGGGGGCGCTATCGCGCACTGGCGGGTATTTCCTTCGACGCCGCTTGCGGTGAGGTCTTCGGCTTACTCGGCCCGAACGGCGCCGGAAAAACAACCGCCCTGCGTATTTTAAGTACCGTCCTGCAGCCATCGGGTGGAACGGCCAAAATCGACAACTTGGATGTCGTCGCGCAAAGCGACCGCGTTAGGCATCGGATCGGTTTTGTCTCAGCGGGAACGGCCGTGTACGACCGAATGACGGCCTGGGAAATGGTCGAATATTTCGGCCACCTGTACGGCATTGAAGACGAACTGCTCGAGAGCCGAATGGAAGAAATATTCACCCGTCTAAAGATGCAAGACATTCGGGATAGACTGGGTGGCAAAATGTCGACCGGAATGAAGCAGAAGGTTTCCATTGCCCGCGCTATCGTCCACGATCCACCGGTAGTGATTCTCGATGAAGCGACGGCCGGGCTTGATGTCCTTGCTGCCCGAGCGGTACTCGAAATCGTAGCCGACCTGCGGGATCGGGGGAAATGTATCATCTATTCGACGCACATCATGCGCGAGGTCGAACGGGTCTGCGACCGAGTAGCGATCATGCATCGGGGGCATATCCTGACCACCGGCACCCTCGCCGAATTACGGACTGGGGCACCTGCTGGCGCCAAGAGCGGCGAAATGGAAGAACTCTTTTTCGATCTCATCCAAAAGGCGGAGGCGGCCGACCCGGAGGCCGCCCTCGGCGGGTAACGACTGATGAAGTGGAAGAATATTCGCCTGATTTTTCGCCGTGAGATGCGGGATCAACTCCGCGACCGCAGAACGCTGTTCATGATCGCGGTCCTGCCGATCCTCTTCTATCCGCTGCTCGGGGTGAGTTTCTTTCAGATTGCCCAGTTTCTTCGCGAGCATCCGAGTCGTGTTTTGATTCTCGGTTACGAGGGCACCGGTGGCAATTTACCCGAACTGATCCGCCAGGATCGCTTTGCGGTGACTCCCACTGAGAAATCATCCGACGGTGCGGTTCAACTCGAACTGCTCCCGCTTGCGAGGCTGGCGTTTGTACGGCGTGGAAAGTGGCCCGAGGGAGCCACCCTGAGCAAGGAGCAATCAAGGATCGTCAACCGGCAGATTCGTACCTTGATGAATCGTTATGGTTGCGAAGCGGCCGTCTGCTTTCCGCCCGATTTCTTTAAGGAACTCGAAAGCTATCCCGATCGCTTCCGCGCGCATGCCCGCCTCGCAGGGAAAGAACCCCCACCGGCCGTTCCCCGACCGCTACTCGTCTACGACAATAGCAGCGACAAGAAGGTACTTGCGCACGCCCGTGTGGATCGGGCGCTGACCAACTGGTCGGCTGAAGTCGGTCAGCTGAGTCTGGCGGCGAGCAATCTCTCACAATGGGCTGCGCGGCCGATCGAATTCAGTCGCTTCGACCTCGCTGAAGACGATCAGCGAATCAACGTCTCACTCTGGTCTAAAATTCTTCCTTTCGTCCTTTTAATCTGGGCGGTTACCGGAGCGTTCTATCCAGCGATCGATCTGTGTGCCGGTGAAAAGGAACGAGGGACACTCGAAACGCTGCTCACCAGCCCGGCCCTCAGGAGCGAAATTGTCCTCGGGAAATTGATGACAGTGATGCTCTTTAGCATGACGACCGCACTCTTGAATCTGATCGCCATGGCCATCACGGGTCGAGTCGTGATGTCGCAACTTCAAGATCTGGCAGCCCAAGCGGATGTCGGGCCACCCCCTTTGTCAGCGATCTTTTATCTTGCCTTGATGCTTATTCCGATCTCCGCACTTTTCAGTGCCGTCTGTTTGGCGCTGGCCGCCTTTGCCCGGAGCACGAAGGAAGGCCAGTACTACCTGATGCCGGTCATCCTGATCACGCTGCCGCTGATTTTATTGCCGATGGCGCCGAGCGCAGAACTGGACCTTGGCTTTAGTTTGATTCCGATCAGCGGCATCGTGCTGCTGATGCGGTCGGTGATGGAGGGTACGATCGGAGAGCTTTGGCCCTATGCCTTTCCGGTGTTGGGCGTGACCTTCTTCTGCTGCTATCTGGCGATTCGCTGGGCCGTCGATCAATTCCGCAGCGAGGATGTACTTTTCCGCGAAGGTGAAAAGTGGGACCTGGGAAGCTGGCTCGTGCAATCGGTAAAAAATCGCCGTCCGCTGCCTACCGCACAACTGGCCGTGCTGTGTGGCGTCCTGATTTTGGTCGTTAAATTTTTTCTCGAAGCCACGCTCGATTTACCCAGCACGCCAAGCGGAATCGCAGCGATGTCTCTTGCGCAATTCAGCTGGAAAGCGATTCTGCTCCCGATGCTTACCATTTTGGGGATCACACTCGCGATGACTTTTCTGTTTACTGGCCGACCACAGCAGACCTTGGGTTTGGTTCGCCCTCCCAGTTTGAGCCTCGTGGCGGCCGCATTGATGGCCATTTGTCTCTATCCGGCCGCAACGATGTTACAGATGCTCGTCTCCGAAACCTACGCAATCCCGCAGCAGATGCAGGCGATGCTCGAAGCGGTGGAAATGAAACTCGCTTCCGGGCCCGGGTGGATCATCCTGATACTGCTTGCGCTGGTGCCCGCGGTATGTGAAGAATTGGCCTTCCGCGGATTTATTCTCACCGGATTGCGGCAACCCGGCAGTGGACATCGCAACCGTCGCTGGCGGGCGATTGCGGTGAGCAGTCTGTTCTTTGCCCTGGCCCACGGCATTCTGCAGCAACAGATCAGCGCATTTTTTCTCGGCCTGGTACTCGGTTACATCGCCTATCAGGTGCAGAGCATCTGGCCGGCTATTTTCTACCATCTGGCGCACAACACCACTGCCTGCCTGGCGCATGCGAGCGGTGGATTGGAGTGGCTCGCCACGCAGCAGTGGTTGGCCGCAGGGTTGCTTCTCGTTGGGTTGCTACTCGGCATAGCGCTACTTCTTTATTTTACTTTCCTGGGACGCAGGTTGGCGGTCCAACATGCACCGCCACCGCAGTTTGAACCCTCTTCTCCCGGTAGCAACGTCGTCTAAGGGGTGGCAATGCATGATCTTCCGCAAAACTTTTCCCTCCATGCGGCTCTCCTGTTTTCTCCCCATCAGCGACCCGAAGCCGATGTATGGGTGAATGTGCGCGATGGAAAAATCACCGGCGTGGGTGCCGCGGAGGAAGCAGCACAGTTTGAACTGGGTGATTGCGCGCTGCTGCCGGGCCTGATCAATGCGCATGCGCACTTGGAATTCAGTGACCTCGAAACCCCGCTCGGCCAGAAGGGTATACCGCTGGCAGACTGGATCGGCGAGGTTTTTTCGTGGCGCGCATCGACAGCGCGAAAAACCAGTGGCGAAAGACTGACTGCCGGGGTGATCGAATCGCTCAAAGCGGGTGTGGTCGCCGTCGCGGACATCGTCACCGAAGGGGAGTTGCCTACCGATCCACCGCTGCATTATTTGGCGCACCAGGAGTTGATCGCAACGGGTGACGGGCAAATCGATACGGTACTTGAAGTGGCCCGGCGTTGCGCTGCAGCGGAAAAGAAGGGGGGGGTGCCGTGCGGGCTCAGCCCGCACGCGCCCTACTCGGTCGCCGAGCGGGTCTGGGAGGAGGTGGTCCCCCTGGCCGTTGCGCACAACCTTTCCCTGACGGTCCATTTGGCCGAAACGCGCGATGAACTTGCATTTCTCTCCGCGGGAACCGGTCCTTTTCAGGATCTGCTCCGTCAGCGGGGAGCGAACGATTTTGTGCCGGCTGGCAAATCTCCCCTCGCCTTTTTACAACTTCTGGCCACTGCCCCACGCGTCTTGATCGCCCACGGCAATTATCTGACGGAGGAAGAAATCGCGTTCGTTGCCGCGCACCGCACGCAGTTTACGGTGGTCTATTGTCCGCGGACCCACACTTATTTCGGTCACGCTCCCTATCCCCTGGAGTCCATGCTTGAGGCGGGTATCAACGTTGCACTCGGAACCGACGGTCGTGGTTCGAATCCAGATTTAAGTCTCTGGGGCGAAATGCGGCACGTGGCGGCAACGTTTCCCGAGTTATCGGGGGAGACGGTGCTGCAAATGGGCACGCTCGCTGGCGCGGTGGGACTAAGGCTCGCCGACCAACTCGGCACGATTGAGGCAGGCAAGGAGGCGTCGCTGGCGGTGATTCGCCTCACAGAAGACAGGGGCATCGATCCGTATGCACGATTGTTCCATAGAAACAGTGCGGTAGTCGCCACACTAATCGCCGGCCAGCTCGTTGCGGGCACGCTCGGCCACCGTGTGTTGTAGCTTACCCATGCGGTGGCAGGAGGAACGCAAGCAACCCGGTCATCATCAAAATTACAGTAAACAGCAGCGCAGCAACCTGCCGCGCATCGCGGCGCGCCGTTTCGCCCATGACCACCGCACCACTTTTATACAAGAGCAAGATGACCGTCAGCAGCGCTGCTGCAAACCAACTGGTCGCCAAAACATTGCCCCCAAGCAACCGATCTTGCGCGAATTCTGGAAGCTGAAACAGAAACCAGATGCCCGAGGGAATTTCCAGCAGCGTCACCCCCAGAATCCAAAGTCCCGCGCGGCGAGCCAGTGCGTCAAACACATCTTTTTCCGCTGTCGTTCCTGCGTGGTGTGCCTGCGCTGCTGTGCGGAGTAGCAGCACCGTGGGCACAATTGCAAACCCTGCCAGCAAATGATGCACGACGCGGGCAAGTACCGGTGGCGAAAAATAGAGCGCCAGCAGTTCGCTGTTGGTGAGCGGTGTGGCATCCGGACTCCCTTGCAGTTGGCCGACGAGAACGAACATCGGAGTAAAGTGATAGATCAGATTCGTTGCTGCCAGAAAAAAAAGCAGCGTAAGCAACCATCGCCAGTGCGAAAGCGGCCGCCAAAAGAAAACCACCGGCAGCATGCACAAATAATAAAAGGCCAACTCAGCCAGACCCCACCAGAGCCGATCGTGTGGAATCCGAAGCAGCGCTTTGTAAAAGCGCGTTCCATCGAGCGCAGCGCCCCCAAAGGAATAAAGGCCCATGAGCAGTCCGCCGAGCAACATCCCCACCAGCAGGCTGAGGCACGCGCGTCGAGCGAGCCACCGCGCGGTCTGCTGGGCCGCAACCGCATCGCGCCAGAGAAGCCCGATGCAGAACAGCGGTCCGATGGCGGCCAGATTGACCAGTACCAGATGCACGGCAAGGAGGATGGACTTCACGACGGTCACGCGGGGTGTCTCTTTGGGTCAGTAGGGGGTGGGGCGTGTGTGGGTATGGTAGAGGAGCGGCCAGGGCAACGGCAACATCGCAGCCTCCCGGATACGGAATCCCCCTTTGACGATGCGATTTGTGGACCGTTAGGATGGCGTGAGCATTTTATCGATGGGCGATTAGCTCAGTTGGCTAGAGCGCCACGTTTACACCGTGGATGTCGGGGGTTCGAGTCCCTCATCGCCCACTGTTTGGTTTAGCAAGGCTACGCACCGAGGCACCGGGCCGAATCTTCTGGCAAAACAGACGTTTCGGTGTTCCCCGGTCCGGTGGCCTGCGGCGAATTTCCCTTGTCTCTTTTTTCCCTTCAATCGCAATTGACCACCAATTTCTTTGACCCACAACACAGGGAGAACGATGCAATGGTCGCTAATTGTAAGAACGTCATCGCCATCCTCTCCACCGTAGTTTTCGTCGTCCTCGTGGTAGTTTCGGCGAATGCGCAAACCATCGTCAGCGTGAACTTTGATAGACAAACCACTGCCGATCCAGATGCAAATACGGACCGTATTCCCACCGCTTCTTCCATCGGCGTTGTTAGCGCGGAAAATTGGAACAATGTCAATGTTGACAATCCAAATCCTCCCGGCGGTAGCTCATACAGCGGGCTCCTCGACAGCAACGGTGCCACAGTCGCAGGACTGAACTTCAGCATCACCGGGGGAGGCGGCGATACATGGAATACCGGTGGTCATATTCCGGCTCGGATGATGGGCGATTGGGTCAGGGGCATCAAGAGCTTCACAATCTCAGACATTCCCGACAACACGAGAGTTACTCTAATTACCTACCACGGTGGATTCAACGACAGCGACGATAAAGGGCCTGAAAATATAGTCCGTGTCACTGCCAATTCCATCTCACGATGATACGACGATAGCAACTGGGACAACAACGAATTTGACAACGCAACTACGTGGGATTACACCGAAAACGAAAACTACCTGCGTTGGGATTTCGTCGGCAACACTGATCAAATCACGGTTAAGTTTGCAGCTAAAAGCACCCATAACCGAGCGCTTAACGCGTTTCAGTTAGTCATTTCGGACCACATCGAAGCCCCCAGATCATTTGCAAGCGAAAACCTCCGCATGGAAAAGTGGGACGAAATCGTCGGGCCTGAAGTCCACAAACCAAACTATCAAAAACAACGAACATGGACCTCTCCGGACGGCCAACACAGAATGAAGGGCGCATTAGAAACGGTTAAGGACGGAAAAGTAACGATCAAATCCATCGATACCTCTGCGGGTATAAAAACGGTTAGAAAAAAATCGCATATGATAAACTCAGTACCGATGATCTAGATTTTATTTTGGAAATGATTGCCTACGATGGTTTCAGAGACCCGCTGTTCAGTGAAATACCAAGTCTTGTAGAAGCGGGTGCAAACATAAATCTAAAGTTGAGTGCAGGCTTGCCTGGTGTGGAAGAATTGAACTTGCTCTGGGCGTTTCCGTTGGCGGATGAATCGAATGAAGCACTTAAAAAACTTGATGTTCTTTTAGAGTTGGGTGCTGATCCGAATTCGCTCAACAAGGGCCATCATCCTTTGTTGGCCGTAGCAGTTGTTAAAAATAAACCAAGGCTTTCACTACTGCTTATTTCGCATGGCGCAACTTTGTCCGAGGAACAACGTATTCGAGCTGATAACGTACTTCAATTACGTCTCAAACAACCACCAGCGGAGGGTTCATTGCCGAAATGATTCACCGTCGTACAGAACGACAAACAGCATCGCTTGTCTACCCAGTGAAGGACGGCAAAGAAGTAAGCCGCAAAGAGTTCTGATCGACGACTCTCTCTGTGCTACCGCGACGCAGGCGACGGTAGGTGTTTGAGGATTTCCTTTCTAACTGACTCTGAGAGGCTGGGCCATGCACGGATGAGTCTCTGGAGATTGGGGTCGATTGTTCCGGAATCTGCACAGCGTGCGTCGTATTCTGCGTCGCGCAATGGGCCGCAATGGGCCATTGTGAGATTTCTTCGGGCATTGTATCATTTATTCTAGTCCCTCTATCGCCCACGCACCGGTAGAGGAAATGCCCGGTTTGGGGCGGTGGGCAACGACGCAGCGTGCGGGCCCGTTGCACTTCGTGCGACTCAAAGCGGTCTTCCGATCGCCGGGGCCGATTGCGTACCCCTTGAAAAACGTGCCGCTTCCCTGCGACGGTCAACCCGGTTTTCACGCTTCCCAAGAAAAAAGTACGTGGCGAATTTCTTTGCCTAGGTTGGATGGATTGCTGTTGCAAACCACGAGTCGCCTGAAAACAGGGAGCGGTGGCAAAATAGGCAAGCACTTATTGCCGCATAACTGCTCAGGCAGATGAAAGAACGCTTGGCAAGAACCGTTTGGTTCACAATCGAGCAGCTGAAAATTTATGCGCCGAAGATCACTAAATATTTATCATCAAAACGGGTCCTGATGGTGTAAGATGCTGCCGGGATTGGACATTCAATTTAGCGGCGACAAGCAACACGGGTCGAAAATCCAATGGCGAGCGGAAATTTAGACAGACACCTCGAGTCTGACGACCCCAAAAAGGCTGCGAAAGCGCTCGCGCGCCCGACCACGGTTCAGGGTGAAGTTCTTTGGGTGTACGCGATCAGTATCACGGTGATCCACCTGCTTGCGCTTTTGGCGTTCGTTCCGTGGTTCTTCAGCTGGACTGGACTTCTCTTGGCGATCGTGCTTACTCCGTTATTTGGACAATCGATCACCATCTGCTATCACCGCTTACTCACTCATCGCAGCTTTAAAACACCCAAGTGGCTCGAAAGATCTTGGGTGGTTGTCTCACTCTGCTGCCTCCAAGACACACCGGCCAAATGGGTTGCCAATCATCGTCATCACCACAGTGCCGCGGACGAGCAGCCCGATCCCCATAGCCCCTTGGTCAGCTTTCTCTGGTCGCATGTCGGTTGGCTTTATTTTCGAAACGAATATACCCACAATGCGGCAATGCTCCAAAAGCACGCAAAAGATATCTTACAGGATCCATTTTATATGTATCTAGAAAAAACCTGGGTCGGGCAGGGAATCTATGCCGCCCACGTTTTGCTCTTTTACATTCTTGGTTTCGTTATCGGATACTTCAATGAAGGTAGTGCGTATGCAGGCTTTGAATTCGGCATGAGCTTGATGCTCTGGGGGGCGATCGTCCGCACGGTATTGGTTTGGCATGTTACGTGGTCGGTCAATTCATTGACCCATCTATTCGGCTATCGGTCGTACGACACCAATGAGGAAAGCCGTAATAATTGGTTGGTCTCGCTATTCACATTCGGTGAAGGATGGCACAACAACCATCACTACGATCAAGCCAGCGCCAGCATGTGGCATCGTTGGTGGGAGATCGACTTGAACTTCCTGTTGATTCGCACGCTCGAGAAAATTGGTTTGGTATACGATGTGATTCTGCCAAAGCATGTGCGGTCGGTCGCTCGAACGAAGCAAGCGACGGATGTAGTTGAAAACCTAGTCGACCGACTTCCGCCGGATGATCGGCGGCGGACGGGACCGATCGCTTATCACAACATGGCTACAAAAAGCGATGGAGAGACCAGTGACGCCAGCGAACTGAAGTGCACAGGCCCGTAACGAAAAAGCCACCGGCACGTGCGCTGCACCTCCGCACAAGGCAATGCAAGAAGCAGCATGCGTCTTGGGTGATTCATGCTAGGCGAATCGTACGAAACGCCACACGGCACAATGAAGGGCTCGCTTCGAGACTTACCCAGTCGATTGCCGCAACCGAACCGCGGTGCCCGTTTCGTACCGACTGCAGCCGGGTCCATTGAAGGGACGCTCTGTCTTCTGCGTGCACCTCGCTTTTACCGCATGGGCCCTGAAATGAAGTTTTCTCTTTTTCCTAGTTCAACCACACACTCATCCGGTAGGAATCAAGTACATTCTTGTTAAAATGCATCGTCTTTCAAACACCATGGTGCAAAAATCATGTCGCTGCGCCTCCTGATTATCGATGACGAATTTCACGATGCCTCGGCTGCGGGGGAGTCTTTGCGAGCGATTGTCAACGCGCTCGGCGAACTCGAAGTCGAAACGGTGACTGCCACCACCTACGAAGATGGTTGGCAGCGGTTCCTCTCAGACCCCAGCGTGGGATGCGTTGTTGTCGACTGGGATCTTACGCAGCAACGTGACGATGGATGCCTCCTCGTTACCCTCCTGATCGAATCCATTCGCCGGCGCAATCACACCATTCCCATCTTGCTCGCCACGGATCGACTGGGCGTGGAGGGTATTCCCACCGATATGCTTGGGCTGATCGATGGCTACATCTGGGTAAGTGAAGACACCCCCGGTTTCATGGCCGGGCGGATCCAGCGCAACATCAAGCAATACCTCGAACAGTTAATGCCTCCTTTTTTCCGTGCGCTGACGCATTACGCCAAAGAATATCACTACGCCTGGCATACGCCGGGGCATATGGGCGGTGTTGCTTTTTTGCGGAGCCCTGCCGGAAAACTCTTTTTTGACTTTTATGGAGAAAATGTATTCCGTGCAGATCTTTCCATCTCCGTACCCGAACTCGGTTCGCTGAACGAACACAGCAGTGTGATTGGAGAGGCTGAACGCAACGCCGCAACCACTTTTGGCGCGGACCGTACTTATTTTGTGCTCAATGGCACCTCGACCGCCAACAAGATCGTCTGGCACGGCAGGGTCTGCCCCGGTGACGTGGTGCTTGTGGACCGCAATTGCCATAAATCGCTGCAGCAGGTCATCCAGATGATCGGAGCGATTCCTATTTATTTTGTTCCCACCCGCAATCGACATGGCATTATCGGCCCGGTCCCTGCCGAACAATTTACCGAAGCATCGATACGCGCCAAACTCAAAGAATGTCCGCTGATCGATGGAGACGGACCGGACCAATTGGCGATGACCGTGTTGACCAACTCCACCTACGATGGACTCTGTTACGATGCGCCCTTCGTAGAAAATTCTCTTGCGGGACTGACCAAGAACCTCCACTTTGATGAAGCCTGGTACGGCTATGCCCGCTTCCACGAGGTGTATGCCGGGCGTTATGGGATGCACGGTGATGGAGAAAAACAAGATGCGCCGGTCGTGTTCGCCACCCAATCCACCCATAAACTGCTGGCTGCGCTCTCGCAGTGTTCGATGCTGCATGTTCGTGATCGGCAAGTTCCCGAGGATCGAAAAGTCGATCATGAACGCTTTAATGAAGCATTCATGATGCATACTTCGACTTCCCCGCAATACGGACTGATTGCATCGCTGGACGTGGCAACGCGCATGATGCAGCACGGACAGGGACGACCCCTGCTGCAGGATGCCATTGAAGAGGCCGTTACGTTCCGGCGCAAAATGAGCGAGATCAGTGCAACGCAAGCAGAGAAGACTGATGATTGGTGGTTTACTCTCTTCCAACCACCAGACATCGAAAAACGAGGCATGCGTCATGCGACCGCGCCCCTGGCCTCCGCTGCCCTACCAGAGGGCGATGATGTGACTGCCGATACCTCTTTCTGGATGCTGCATCCAGAAGCCGAGTGGCACGGCTACGAGGGCCTCCGCGACGGATTCGTGATGCTCGACCCCACCAAGGTGACTGTGATGACCCCGGGTCTGGACGTTGCCGGCAAGTGGCAGGACGACGGAATCCCTGCCGCGATCATCAGCGCGTTTCTCCAGCAACAGGGAATCGTGGTGGAAAAAACGGGCAATTATGCTTTCCTTGTCCTTTTTTCTATCGGTATCAGTCGCGGCAAATCGGGCACACTGCTTTCCGAATTATTTCGATTCAAAAAACACTGCAATCATAATAATCGTTTAGAGGATGTGCTCCCGGACCTCTTCCATCAGCAACCGGACCGCTATGCAGGCATGCGGATCCTGGACCTCAGCGGAGAGATGCATCAATTCTTTAAGCAGCGCGATGCGGCGACTGTCTCGGCCGATGTGTATGGCACCATCCCCGAACAATCGACGACACCCAGTGCTGCATTCAAAGCCATGGTGAGTGGCGACGTGGATCGAGTCCCCCTAGAGGCGGTCGATGGCCGCGTGGCCTCGGTGATGGTCGTCCCCTACCCGCCCGGGATTCCGGTGATCATGCCCGGTGAGCGATTTGATCGAGAACGGACACCGCGCTTGTTCGAATTCCTCAACCTGCTCGCCGAGTTTGACAGTGCCTTTCCCGGATTCGAGCACGAAGTCCACGGAGTCACGTCCACGCGAGATACAACCACAGGAAAAGTACATTATGCGGTGGACTGTGTACGCGAATAATTTGGCGAGAAAGAGCAAACACTATCGGTTCGATAAATACGGACTCGAGAGAATTGGGTTGGTTACAAAATCTTCAATAAAATGAAAGCAGAGGCAGTGATGGTTAAGGCAGCGACAATCTTTGGAATCCTACTGATTGCCAACGGGCTTTACGGATACACCGGAGGGGAAGTAAAGAGTGTTACCGCATTGATCCCAGCGTTTTTCGGGATTGCGATTCTCCTTTGCGGGATCGTTTCGGCCCTCAACGACAGTTTACGGAAGCACCTGATGCACTTCTCTGCTTTTGCGGCTCTGTTGGGCGCGGTGGCATCGGGCGGGCGACTGTTCTCCACCATGGGCAAGGAAGATGCCGATAGTTTTGCGCAGCTGAATCAGGTCATCATGGTGGTTTTATGCATCGGCTATGTGATCGTGTGCATCAAATCATTTCGCGCTGCCCGCAAACGCCGCGAAGCGGAAAGTGCGATAAGTGGCTAAAGACGAGCGAGCCCTCATGCAGGGTGTTTCATCCGATTCCCGCCAAGCGAGCCAGTGAAAAGAACGGTAAAATTCCTTGAAATGATCTCTCTCTGCGTTAGACTGAGGGGGAAATTCAACCGGGGAAGCTCATGCACCGCACACTTTTACTGCTCGCCGTTGTGCTGACAACATCATGCGTTCGCGCAGATGTCGTCTACAACAATCTGGGACCGGGCGGCACCTTTTCGGCCAGCGGTCGGATTCTGATCGGTCCCGATGCGGGTGTGTTTTCTGATGTGAATCAGGCGGCGTCTTTCAGCGTGGGGCCAACGGCACATCATCTGACCGACGTTGTTCTGGGCTTGGGCGTTAACGAATACCCTGTCAAGCCTTTTGTTTCCTCGTTGGTCAACGTACACATTGCTGCCGACGCAGCGGGGTCGCCGGGCACGGTATTGCTCTCCCTACCTTACGGCATCACCACCATGGGCGATCAGGCAATTACAGTTCAAGATGCCGGTTCGCTGCTGTTGGCTGCCAACACCGATTACTGGGTGATTGCCGATGCCGAGGGTGAATTCAACGGCAGTTGGCGTTATAACGATCTCGGAGCTATGGGTCTCACGGCGGGGCAAACGGCAGGCAATGCATGGAATCTTCGTCCCGACGACGACATGTACGCGCTCCGGATTGGCGGTACGCCTTTTCAACAGAACCCCAGTGTTCCGGAGCCTTCTGCAATCTTACTGCTCTGTTGAGTTGGGCACTCGTGCCACGGCGACACAGAAATCGATCGGCATGAAAACGTGCTGATAAAAAGGGCGTCGCTCGCCGCGCGTAGACTCAAAGTCTGGCCAAGAAGTGGTGAAAGAGTCGCGCCTGGAATATTTTTTGGCTGACTACAATGCGGCCCATGGTATGATGGGCCTCTGGAGCGGGCATGGTATTTAAAAGTATTTAAAAATCTTCTCAAGGCAAGGCAGCGCTAATGCGTATTGCACGACTCTTCGTCTTTCTTTTTGCGCTTTTTTTGATCCCCACGCTAGCGGGCAACTTACTCGGCCAGGTTGGCGGGAACTACTGGAACAAGTCGAGTGGTGGATTTGACTCAAAACGCACATCGATGAATTACCAGCGGTCCTCGGTATTCCTTGCCGGTGGCGACTACTGGTCAACGGACGATACGTCGGCCAGTAAGACGAACTATCCCGAACTATTCTCCCAGACACCGGATTATGTTTTTGATCCGACCGCATCGGGCAATCATAGCAACCACCTCTACCCTATCCCTGCCACGGTCTCTGCAGCGAATGCGGCCGATCCCACACTGTTCCGCGTACGAGATGGGAAAGTCCAGGCGAAGATGTCCACCTTTTATATTTCGGGCGGTGATTTCACCAATGGAACGGCGGGCTACAACGCGCACTATGATTTCTCCCAGGACTATGCGGTGCAGTCGGGTGCCTCAAATTACCAGAAACACGCTCCGTCCGGTGCACAAGCGATGGATGACCTGATTTGGCTCACCCCCGCCGGCCAGCTGAAAGACTACATGGTCGTCGGACCGGCAAAGGATCAGTGGGCCACAGACTACACCACACTCAGCACCTACCAGAATGCTGCGCAAAGTGGAACCAAGAATTTCAAAAGTGGTGAAAACCCCTACAACCGAGCGGCCGCAGCGCTCGGCATGCTCAACGGCAGTTTTGTCAATGAAAACGGAGACTCAAATCTCGGTTTTGGTAACTTTTATCGCGTGGCCGACATCTGGATCAACGCCGAAGATATTGCCCGCACGAGCGTCCAATCGAGTTCACAACAGGATCAAATTGTAGCACCCGGAGGCACCTACAATGATGCGCCGGGTTCCCCGCATCCGGTTCTCAGCAATCCGCAGAAAGAACAATACGGATATTGGGGACCTGAGAGTACCAAAGGCACGGATCCTCAGCAGGTAGCGTGGCACAACTCGATGAAGCAAAAAATGACGTTGCACCCGAACGGGGATGGGGGCGGCACATTGTTGAGTTCCATTCGCCATGGTACCAACACCCGCACCTCAACACTTACTTCCGTAGAACTCAATAATCTTTTGGCTGAGCTTGGAGTGGTGGGCAGTCTGGAAGGTCCGCTGGAGATTCTGCATGGCCTCTGGTCGAGTGACAACCGTTATGGGCACCTTCAGGATGCATTCTATCCTTTGTGGTGGAAAATGAATACCGAAACAGGCATGTTCCCCTGGACAGGACACGGTTTCACGTACGATTGGTATTTTGGCTACAGCGCTGCAGACTACGCGACAATGGCGGCCACGTCGGATTGGGCTACCAACGCTTTCTCTGAGTTTATCGTGCGACCGGGTGCTGGTTTTGAGGTGGTGCAGACGCGAGAACTCGTAGAATATCTCACCGGTTCTCCGGCTATTGTTGCCCCGTCCTCTGTGAATGCGGTCCCCGAACCGCGCACGTTTTTGTTGGCTTTGTTCGGCCTTGCCCTGCTGTCGCGTCGTCAACGCAAATAGCGTTTATCGCGGTTTCTTCGCAGCAACCGCATTCCTTGATGCCTTCCTGCACGGCCATTAGACTCCAAACTGATTGAAACAGCCAAAGCGCAACTGCGCTGCATGCCGACTTGGTCTTCCGGATGACAAAACTCGTTCTCTCGCCGCTTGCGACCTTGCGATTTCGCTCGGGGCAACTGGTACTCACATCTCCGGTGAGTTTTCGGCAAATCGTGCTGCCCGACGGAATCCTCCCCTTTCTCACATTCTTTAAGACTCCGCAATCCGAACAGGCGTGGATCGACGTTGCAAACCGTCAGCAAATCGATTTATCGAAATTACGTTCTTTTCTCCAGGTGCTGCAGGAGCGAGAAATCCTTATGGAAGTCCCGGACGACGAGCCGGCCCAAGATTCGCATTTAGAGGAGCGGCAATCCGCACAGACAAAATCGTGGGACAAAAAGGACCTGGCGCACTTTGACATTCGAGCCCATCAAATCGTGCAGGTACTTTATGGCAATGCGAACAGCCTCCAAAGCGACTTTCCTCTGCGTACCGACGGTCAGCCGATCCCCTGGTTCTCCTACCCAGCAATCGATTATCTGGACACACTTGATTTAAGCAGTGCTTCCGTTTTTGAATTTGGCAGTGGTGGATCGACGATTTATTTTGAAAATTGCTGCAAACAAGTGGTCTCGATTGAAAATAATGCGGTCTATCTGCAGACGATAAAAAAGAGATCCTCCGGAAAAACCGTATTTAAAGTTCGAGAAACTAGAACGTCTTTTGCGGAAGCTATTTTAGAAGAGGATACCCAATACGACGTAATCATTATCGATTCGATTCCAGATTTCCGCCAAGCGTGTGTGCGCGGTAGTATGGACCGCGTGGCAGACGGGGGGATCATCATCCTGGATGATGCTGCCATGTATCCCGAGGCCTACAACATGCTCCTGGATATTGATCATTCTCCTATCGATTTCATCGGACTTGCGCCTCTAGAAGACGTTGTTCAGACGACCAGTCTCTTTTTTAACCGCCGAGGAAACCCTTCAGCGATCAGGAAAAAATTTCCGTTGCCTCAGGGATCTTCAGGTTACGCATGGAATTTATAAAAACGGCCGGTGTGTTCTGATGCAGTCGCAGTGAGTGACAACGACATTTCTTGACGTTTCGGCATCTCTATCCCCACTCCACAGATGCTGTACAATTGCGGATATCGTTTGCATTTTGGTGCGTTCGCTATGCTAAAAACGCCGCACCGCACACTTTCGTAGGGAGCATCCTATCGTGCGTAAAAACATTTGTTTCGCTGTTCTTTGCATCGGCCTCATTCTGCTGACAACCAGCACGGTCCTTGCGCAACGTGGTGGCGGCCGTGGTGGCGGTAACCGAGGTGGTGGCGGTAATCGTGGCGGTGGCGGGAACCGTGGCGGTGGTGGACAGCGTGATGGAGCAAAACGAGAAAGTCCGCAGCGCGATGGAGCAAAACGAGAAAGTCCGCAGCGCGATGGAGCAAAACGAGAAAGTCCGCAGCGCGATGGTGTAAAACGCGATGGCCCGCAACGTGACGGGGGCAACCGCGAAAGCCGACCTACGCGGCCCGGCGAGCCCGGCCAAAACATCAATCGAGGTGAACTGAAGCGTGATGGCACAAACCGGGTGGGGCCAAATCAGAACAATCGTAAGGAAAATCCGACCCGTGGCGAACTTGAAAATTTCCTCAACCGACCCGGTGAAGGGAATCGGGAAGCTGGCAAAAGGATCGGTCCAGAAGCGGTTCGCGGAATGGACAATCGCGGCCCTCAGCGGCTCGCAACGGCGGAGCGGGGAAATCTTAAAAACGAGGTGACTCGTCGGGGCGATCAGGTACGCAGTCGAATCGACAAAAATTATCCGCGCTGGGATTTTTGGAAGGACCATCCCGACTGGGCCCGCTCGCGCTGGAATCGACCCTATCGCTGGGCAACGTGGTCCGCGCTCAATAATTGGTTCGGTTGGAGTGCTGCCTCGGTTAACTATGTTTACGGCGACAACCTTTATTACGACGATGGAAACGTCTACTACGATGGCACCCAGATCGCCACCGATTCTGAATATGCCCAACAGGCGGAAGAGTATGCACAGGCCGGGGAAGAGGCGGTCAAAAACGCTGATGACAACACAGAATGGATGAGCCTCGGTGTTTTTGCTCTCGTGCACGAGAAAAATGAAAAACCGCACATGTTTTTCCAGCTTAGTGTCGATAACGCGGGTGTCATCGCGGGAACCTACCACGACTCGACCACTGGCGACACAAAAAATGTTCATGGTTTAATCGTCAAGGAAAGCCAACGCGCTTGTTGGTCGGTTGAAGGGAAACCGGACAATGTGCTGGAGACGGGAATCTATAACCTCACCGAAAATCAGACCGAGTGCCTGATGCATTTCGGTGCTGCGCACACGCAAACCTGGCTCTTGGTCCGCATGGAAGAGCCGAAACAGTCGGTTGAAGTGGGAGATAAAGCCGGATAACAGGGCTTTTTCCTGAAAAAAAATCAATCTCTAAAACCGTCTTGACGGGGCAAGCGTTCTTGGAAAACAATTTGGCCCATTGGCGTTTCCCCGTGGTCACTTGTTCTTCAGAACTTATCCATGACTTTAAAATACGCGATCTATCTCTTTTTTGTCCTGGCCAGTTTGGTGGTGGCCCCGTGCGCACGGGCCATCGACAAGGGTATGCCGGGTCCTCCCAGTTCCCCCACAGAAGTTATGGTGGGAGTCTTTGTTGCCGATATCATCGACCTCAATGAGGTGAATGAGAATTTTCAACTCGAATTGATTCTGATGGCTAGCTGGCACGACCCTCGCCTTGCATTCGACGCCAAGAAAGAGGGGAGCGGCGAAAAGATTTTTCAAGGACCCTACCAATTCGCCGAAGTTTTCGCTGGTTGGTGGCCGCAACTTTTGATTCTCAACGAGGTTGGCCGTGGTGATTTCAACGCCGTTAAGATAACGGTCTATGCCGATGGGCAGGTCCGCTACGCTGAACAACGCAATGTGCTGCTCGAGACCCCGATGTCTCTCCAGGACTATCCCTTCGACATACAGCACCTGAAGGCCTACATCATCCCATTTGGAAACAAGAAAGACGAAGTCGTCCTGAAAATCAACGATGGATTGCAGCAGGATGTCAAGCGGCACAGCAATGTGAATATTGCCGAATGGGATCTGCAGCATCTAGAAATGAAAGAAGGCGAAACTTTCTATCGCTACGATGGAAAAAAGCAGGATATCTCCCAGATATTACTAACGATTGTGATGAAGCGACAGAGTGCCCATGTCGTTTGGGATATCATCTGTCCGCTGTTTATTCTTGTCTCGATGGTCTGGTCAATTTTCTGGATGGATATCGAATCGCTTGCCGATCGACTCAACATTTCGTTTATTGGCATTCTGACTATTGTCGCCTACCAGTTTTTGATCATCGATAACATGCCTCGCATTTCTTACCTGACCTTCACCGATGCTCTGCTCTTATTCTCGTTTATCATTATGTCGGCTACGGTTCCGCAGAGTTTGTATATCCACTCGTTGGTTCGACGTGGAAAACAGGCCAAGGCACAGCGAATCGATCGCATGTCGCGTTGGGCTTTTCCGGTTTTCTACCTCGTGATGGCGCTGGCCAATTACGTCTTTTATATCTACCTGACCTAGTCACAGGTCACTGTCTGGAAACGGATGACGGTAGGCTGCAATCCGTCGTAGGATCAGCCAAAAAAAAGGCAAATAGATAATGTCGGCAAAAAACAGAAAGAGTAAAAAGAACAACGGTAGCGGGCCCCAGAAAACATAGTACATGCCCAGGATCGACCCGCCGGTTTTACTCAAAAAGCCGAGCAGAAAGAGATCGTAATTTTCTACCGGACGGGAAGCAACCCGGTGATAGCCGACCCCAAAGAGCATCACCAGCACACCTGTCAATTGCAGCGGCATCACCAACTGCGGTTTCTCGATCCCAAATAATCGATAGCCCTCATGGTACAGAACGATCATCCCGAGACCCGCAAACAGATTGAAGGTTCCGGCAAAGCGGAGCAACCGCCGCATCCAGCGCTCCAGACAAGGACTGCTGCCCCGCTGGCCATTTTGTGCTCTTTCCATACTCTTGCTCCTTACGATGTGCGCACACAATAGCTCATTTCACCCTTGTCGTCACGCCCAACCCCGGGGGTCTGCCCACACGCCTATCGTTGGAGTAGGCTACCTGAGGGAGTCGGCCTCGTGAACACCACTGCCTCGTGTACAGATTGCTTTTGGCCCTGAAAGGAATACGAACCATGCGAATAATTCCGTTGATCCTTGCTGTCGTTGCCACGTTGACTCTCTCCGGGTGCAATGCCCAACAGGACACCGAGTCTTCCGATTCGAAACCGCCGGTACCGCTTCATATAGAAGCACCGGGTGTCGACGTCGAGGTGGGCGGAGGTGAAGGCGTTCAGGTAAATGCCCCGAGCACGGATGTTGAATTAAAAAAAGAATCGGAATAGATCCGGCAAACGTTGCATGGATTGCATGGATTGATATCCGGATCCTATCGGAAGGCAAACGCTGTGCACCCTGTTTCCGAGGAACCATACCTCGCTCTGAAGGCACTGATGATGCCGAGGGATACGAACGCCCACGGGACCATCTTCGGTGGGGTTATTCTCAGTTACATCGATCAGGCGGGCGCCATTGGAGCGCGGCACGTGCTTCACACCGCAGGGTATCCTGAAAAGCCACTGGTGAGTGTCGCAATCGATCGGGTGGAATTTCTCAAACCGATCCATGTCGGTGATGTCGTCAGTTTTGTCACTCGGGTCATCAAAACTGGAAATACCTCCCTCACGGTCGAGGTGGTCGTGCAGGCTGATCGCGGAGGAGAAGCGATCGAAATGACCCGGGGATTGGTGACCTATGTTGCGGTCCAACTTGGCCCGGAAGGGCATACCGCCCTTCCGCTCAATGCCTGAGCAATACGGTGCTTTCACTCCGCGAGAACAGGGTATCGGCTGTTCGGGCTTACCGTTTACTCCGTAATGGGCTATAAAATCACGGTGGAAACTGGCATACGCTGGCGAACGTATTAAAGAGAGGCCACTTCCAGGAAAGACCAGAATGCAGCGGTTGACAGCACTTTATCAGACCACACTGGGCAAAAAGATGGTGGTCGCGATCTCGGGATTGATTCTTTACGGATTTGTCCTGGGGCACATGCTGGGAAACCTGAAAGTATTCACCGGAAGCGACGCCGCAGGTGTGCCCCACATTGATATCTATGCTCACTTTCTCCGGACGATGGGCGAACCGCTGGTTCCGTACAGCTTTTTGCTTTGGATCGCGCGGGGCATCCTTCTCGTCGCACTCGTGCTCCACGTCTATACGGTGATCGTGCTTGCCCAGCGAAATCATGCGGCTCGGCAGCAGGATTATTCCCAGCATAACTATTCGCAAGCGAGCAACCCGGCCCGTTGGATGATGGTGAGTGGTTTTTTACTGCTGCTCTTCGTCATCTTTCATCTGCTGCAATTTACGTTTGGAAAAATCAGCGGCGCGCCATTTGTCGAAGGAAAGGTCTACGCCAATCTTTATTATGCTTTTCAAAAATGGTTTTTTGCAGCGCTGTATGTCGTCGCGATGGCTGCACTAGCATTGCACATCAATCACGGTGTTTGGAGTTTATTCCAAACGCTCGGCATAGATAATCCCGATCGCAATCGGAGTTTTCGCCTGCTTGCCACATTAAGTTCTATCGCACTCTTCATCGGCTTTGCCTCGGTCCCGGTATTGTTTTATTTGGGACTCATGCCGGTGCCCGCAACAGGCCTAGCGACACAACTTTCCGAAGGAGGCATGTAGCAGATGGAATTTGATGCCAAAATTCCCGCCGGCCCCATTGAAGACAAATGGACGAGTCATCTTGAAAAGGTGCGACTCGTTGGCCCGCGCAATCGACCACAATACAAAATCATCGTCGTTGGTTCGGGACTTTCCGGATCCTCAGCGGCATCTTCACTTGCCGCGATGGGCTACGATGTACACTGCTACTGCTTTCAAGATAGTCCGCGTCGCGCCCACAGTATTGCCGCACAGGGGGGCATCAACGCCGCCAAAAATTATCGCAATGACGGCGACAGCGTGTTCCGCTTGTTCATGGACACGCAAAAAGGTGGGGACTTCCGCGCCCGAGAAGCGAATGTCTACCGGTTGGCCGAGTGCAGCACGGGGATCATTGATCAAGCGGTAGCACAGGGTGTACCTTTTGCCCGCGAGTATGGCGGGATGCTCGCCAACCGTTCGTTCGGTGGCGTACTGGTGCAGCGGACCTTTTACTGCCGCGGCGAGACTGGGCAACAATTGCTCTTGGGGGCCAATTCATCGCTTGCCGAGCAGATCAGCAACGGTGCGGTCAAGATGCATACGCGGGCGGAGGTCATGGATTTTGTGGTTGCCGATGGTCGGACGCGAGGCATCGTCTATCGCGACCTGGTAACCGGAGAGGTCCGGAGCGAGGCAGCCGATGCCGTCGTGCTTGCAACCGGTGGCTACTGCAACGTTTATTTCCTGTCGACCAATGCCAAAGGCTGCAATGTGACCGCGATCTGGCGGGCCTACCGGCGCGGTGCGGCAATGGCCAATCCGAACTTTGTTCAGATTCATCCGACCTGTATCCCCGCCGCGGGTGACCATCAGGCAAAACTCACGCTGATGAGCGAATCGCTGCGAAACGATGGGCGGATTTGGGTTCCAAAAAATGGTGGCGACCAGCGAAGACCGAGCGAGATTCCTGAAGCAGATCGCTACTATTATCTCGAAGAACGCTATCCGCGGTTTGGCAATTTAGTGCCGCGCGATGTTGCAGCGCGGAACGCCAAAGATGTCTGCGACGGCGGCATGGGAGTCGGCGCGACAGGCTATGGGGTTTATCTCGACTTCCGTGATGCCATCCGCGATCAGGGACAAAAGTCGGTGAATGCAAAATATGCGAATTTGTTTGAAATGTACGAACGGATCACGGATGAAGATCCGAAAAAGACGCCGATGCGTATCTACCCGGCACCGCACTATACGATGGGTGGGCTCTGGGTCGATTACAACTTAATGACCACCGTGCCCGGCCTGTTTGCAGTCGGTGAAGCAAACTTTTCTGACCATGGCGCCAATCGACTCGGTGCAAGTTCCCTCATGCAGTGTCTGGCAGACGGTTATTTTGTCCTGCCGGCAACAATCGGGGATTACCTCAGTCGCCATCCCCATGGAGAGATGTCTTCTGCGGATCAGCGATTCAAAGACGTGGAACAGGATGTGCAAGGACGCTTGGCAAAACTCATGTCGGTGCGCGGAAAAAGATCGGCATCCTCCCTGCATCGGGAACTCGGCAAACTGATGATGGATCAGTGTGGGATTTCGAGAAATCAGAAGGGACTGGGAGATGCAATCAAGAAAATCCCGCAGATGAAAGAGGAATTCTGGAAGAACCTTTCGGTGCCTGGAAGTGACAATCAGGTCAATCAGGCGCTGGAACATGCGGGCAGGCTTAGCGATTTTTATGAGTTTGCCGAATTAATGTGCCGCGATGCTCTGCATCGCGATGAATCGTGCGGCTGTCACTTTCGAGAGGAACACCAGACTCCCGAAGGGGAAGCACTGCGGGATGACGAGAAGTTTGCCAACGTCTCCGCCTGGCAATACCGCGGCGAAGACAGCGATGCGGAACTGTACCAGGAGCCGCTTGAATTTGAGGCCGCTCCACTCGCTCAGAGGAATTATAAAACATGAAATTGCACCTCCGTATTTGGCGACAAAAGAACGGCCAAAGTAAAGGGCAGTTCGACGCGTATGATCTTGATGGTGTGCGCGACGATATGTCGTTTCTCGAAATGCTCGATGTCCTCAACGAGCAACTGATCGATGGCGGAAATGAACCCGTTGCTTTTGATTCGGATTGTCGGGAAGGCGTTTGTGGAATGTGTTCGTTGGTGATCAACGGCAAAGCGCACGGACCGCTCGCCGGGACGACGACCTGCCAACTCTACATGCGACACTTCCAAGATGGAGACTGCATCACCATTGAACCTTGGCGGTCCTCTGCATTTCCGGTCCTCCGCGACCTGATCGTGGATCGATCGGCCTTCGACCGGATCATGCAAGCCGGGGGCTACGTAACACTCCATTCGGGCCCCAAACCCGAACCCAATTCCATCCCAATCGAACCGGCGATTTCCGAACAGGCACTCGATGCAGCTACCTGCATCGGTTGCGGCGCGTGCGTGGCGGCCTGTCCGAATGGTTCGGCCATGCTCTACACGGCGGCCAAAGTCTCTCATCTCGGTTTACTGCCACAGGGCCAACCGGAGCGCTACTCAAGAGTCCAATCGATGGTCGACCAGATGGATGAAGAAGGATTTGGTGCCTGCCGCAACTACGCCGAATGCGAGGCGCAGTGCCCGAAAGAAATCAGCATCAATTTCATTTCCCAGATGAATCGGGATTATCTCAAAGCGATGCTCCGCGAACCGGTTGACCGTCGCAGTAAGATGCGCGCGCAGTAAGCAAAAAGGTAGTCCCTCGTGCAGTGGTGGCGTCTCAAGGCTCCCGACGGAAAAAACGCCGATGGCAAGACTCTCACGGCAGGAAGTCGCTTGGGCCCTTTATGATTGGGCGGCCAGTGCTTATGCACTTTGTATTCTCGCCGGCTTTTTTCCCATCTTCTTTGAAAGTTACTGGGCTGAAGCAATGCCCGCAGCGCGGGAAACATTTTGGTACGGCATCCTGGTGGCCGTAGCGAGTCTTGCCGGTGCGATCCTGGCCCCATTTATCGGCACGCTCGCGGATACGGGCCGCAGTCGAAAAAAATGGCTCGTGGTCTTTGCACTCCTCGGGATGTGCTGTACCTGCGGATTGATTTTTGTCGGCCGCAATAACTGGCCACTCGCCGGAGGTATCTTCATCCTCGGCACTATAGGGTATTACGGTGCGTTTATCGCCTACAACTCGCTGCTCCCTGTGGTCAGCCCCCCTAAAAATCGCCACTTCGTTTCGGGACTCGGTTTTGCGATGGGCTATCTTGGCGGCGTCCTGCTCTTTGGAGCAAGCATCGTTTTGGTAAAAAATTATGCTGCGTTTGGTCTAGCGAGCGAAACAGCCGCAGTACACATCTCTTTTCTTGCCGCCGCTCTGTGGTGGCTACTCTTTACACTGCCGCTGTTACTTGTAGTCCAGGAACCGGTCAAAGACGTCCCGCCAACGGCGATGCGGGCGAGTCTTTCGCAACTCGGGCGCACAATAAGAGAAATGGCCCGCAATCGATCCGTCTTGCTGTTTCTCATCGCCTATTGGCTCTACATCGACGGGGTCAATACGGTCGTCGCCATGGCAAGCAACTACGGGAAGACGCTCGGATTTCCGACAAGTACGATGCTCGGTACATTGATTCTCGTTCAAATCGTCGGTGTTCCCAGCACGCTTCTGGTCACGTATTTCGCGGGAAAATATCGAGTCCGTCCTTTTCTCTTTGCTGGGATCGGTCTCTATCTCGTCACAGTGGGCTATGCCGCCGTGATGCCTACCGTTCCGGTCAAGCTGTTTGGTTTTCCCGTAAGCAGTCTCTACGTCCTGGGCTTTTTGGTTGGCTGCGCGCAGGGAGGTATTCAAGCGCTGAGTCGCTCAACCTTCTCGCTCTTGATTCCGCCGGATCGCACGGCCTCCTATTTCGGTATCTACAACATGCTCGGACAATACGCGGCACTGCTCGGTCCACTCATCATGGGATTTGTCGCCCAGCTTACGGGAAGCCCGCGGTGGGGTGTTGCCTCACTGGTCATTTTATTTATCAGCGGCGGGATCGTTCTGGCGTGTGCCGGGAATATAGAAAAGACCACTCAGGCAGTGGTGAGTGAGGTACACAAAGCGTAGACTATGAAAATGCCATGCAAGGCAATCGGTAAAAAGGAAGTATCTTCTCTATCGGGAGTCCGCGCACGATGCAAAATCTGGGCAGGGTAGTCATCGTTGGCGGCGGGGTAGCGGGCCTCACCCTGGCTCTGGCACTGCACCGTGCGGGAATCAACTGCTCGGTGTACGAAAAGCATCCGCTCACCGAAGATGGAAGCTTTCAGAAGCGGGCAAGCGGTTTCACGCTCTGGTCGTATTCGGTCGCGCGGCTTATTGATTTGGGGGTCAACCTTCAGCAGGCCGGCAGCGTAGTCGAGCAAACCGAAATCCGTAATCAGACGGGGGAACTGATTGCGCTGATGCCGGTTGGTGAAGTTTCACGTAAACTCGGCGCACCGAGTTATGAAATGCGCCGTGGCGATTTACTCGCCGCCATCCTTGCAGCGTTGCCCGCCGAAACCTTCAAACCCGACTACGATTGCTCGGCAGTCTGTGAACATGTCGATTGCATCGAAGTGCAATTTAACAATGGCCAGAGCGTGCGGGCCGATCTAGTGATTGGAGCCGATGGGATTCACTCGGCGGTGCGCAAACAGGTTGCCGGTGATGTTCCCCTCCGCTATTCAGGCTACAGCGGAGCGAGTGGAATCACCCGGTGTACGCATCCCGATCTGCCTCCACACACACACGTTGACGTATGGGGCCGCGGTGGCAAAGCAGGAATTGCAGATATCGGGGGTGGGCAGATCCGTTGGTATCTTACCTGGAAGGGAAGTGCAGACAGCCAGAAAACACTTGAAGAAATTCTATCGCGCCTTGGGAAATGGTATCCTCCTGTCCATGCCATTATCAGCACCACCCCCGAGGAGGCGATCGTCCAGAATGCCTACTACGATATGGCACCGCTCCGCGCGTGGATACGCGGCAATTTGGTTTTGCTGGGCGATGCTGCGCACGCCACCACCCCCTTCGCAGCGATGGGAGCAAACATGGCCATCGAAGATGCATGGGAACTGGCGACTTCGTTCGGCGAGGCCGAATCGGTAAGTGAGGCCTTGCAGCATTTCGAGCAGTCCCGAAAAAAACGAACCGAAGAAATCGTCCGGCACGGTCGCCGGATGAGTCGCTTGACCCAACTGCATAGCCCGATCGCAGCATGGCTCCGCGATCAGGCCTTTCTTCACATGCCCGAAAAAGAAATGGAAAAAGTTGCGCTTGCCATGGCCGCCGGGGAGTGATATCAACGTCCTTAATAATCGTTTAAAAACCTCAAACGAAATCATCTGATGGAAGAACTCCAATCAATTTTAGAAATGTGGGAACAGTCTTGGCAAAATCCGGCAATGCGGCATGCCATGCTTGTTCATTTTCCGATCGTACTCGCATTTTTGCTGGTGCCACTCGCTTTTCTGACTGCCATCTGGCCAGGTACATTTCGCAAAACACTTATCATTTTCTGTTTCCTGATTGGCTTAACGATGGCAGGTACAGCGTGGCTGGCCAAAGATGCCGGTGCTCAAGCACACGCCGCTTTAGGCAGCGCAATTGCACAAGACGTGCAAACAAATATTATCGCGCATGGCACGGCGGCCGTCCGCATCTGGTGGCTCGCACTCAGTGCATGCGGCATCCTCGTACTCGCGTGTCTGGGAAATAATTTATGGAAGGTGATTGCCCGCGGGCTGTTCTTTTTAGCGACCGTCACCCTTGCCACTTACATCATGTATGTTGCCGACCTCGGAGGTCGACTCGTCTATGTGGACGAAGTGGGGGTGGGCGTCCATCCGCTGGTGAGTCCCCCGCCAGCTGCGCCAGGCGATGGGACCCCTCTTACCCCTTCACCTCCGCTTGGCACGCCTCCGACTGCAGCACCGATTCCCAGCCCACCACCTCCGAAGCCGAGTCGCCCGCCACCGCCTCCGAGTGCTGCTGCGAACCAGGCACAGCAGGTACTCAGCCAGGCAGGGCTTTACGAAGCCAAACCGGGGGTCTGGTACCTGAAGCAGGTCAACAATTATTCGCCGCGGGCTTACAATCGTCTTTCGACCGATGGCGATGTCCGGGCCGCACTCCGTACACTCGGGGGGCAACTTCCACCGCGGACCGAGTGGACATCCTCTCCGGTCAAACGCCCTTAAAAATCGGAATCGAGCAGGTTGTAATAGCGCAAATCGAGGTGACCTGCCTCAGGAGACTGGTTGGCAAAATTCCAATCGGTAAACCAATCGTAGTGCGACCAAAATCGGCCGCTGTTGCGGAGTGTGCCGTACTTTTCTTTCCATTGCTGCCACGACTTGGCATTGTCGATCGCCCGCAATCGCACGAGGCAATCAGGCGCCTCCTCGGCCGAAAGACTCACCAACAGATTCGGAAAATCACCGACTAAACCTTTGTATACGCTCAGCGTATCGAGCTTCGGCTGCCGCGCACCATTTTCGTCGAAGATCACATCGTTGAAGGCGTAGCTGCGATTGGCGATCAGCGAATAAACCTCCCAGCGATCACCGAGCCGAATCCGCAAATAGGTGACACTCGGTAGAAATGGTGCAAAGGATTCGCCGGTCCGCATCGTGAGCATACTCAAGGCTCGTTCCCAGTCCGCGACACTTCGAATCGGCGCATCCAATTTCACTTCACCGAGCAGGTCGCTATTGAGTGGGTCGGCAGGGCCACTGACTTTATCGGTGAGGTGACCTTGAATCAGGGTCAGTACCTGCGAAAGCGGATCGCGCTCTGCAAGCGGGACCGCACTTCCGGTTGCCTCGCCAGGAAACGGCATGGTAAAGAGCAACTCCTGACCGATCCCCCGCGTCCAGCGATTGCGATACTCGCCGCGCTCTTTTTCGGGAAGCAAGCGAAGGAAGTTATCCTCAAATTCCTGACGCAAATATCCCATAAACTCCCAGGTCGCTATCTTCGACTGTTCACCGCCCCAGTACTGATAATCGGCAACCAATGAATAGTAGAGCCTTTCGTAGCCACTGTAATCGATCAGCCAGAACGTGGGTGGAATGCCTCCTTTGCGACCATGCATCACCGTCGCGTTGGTTTCATTGCGCAGAATGGTCAACCAGGCATTCAAATTTTTCTTTTCGCCATCCCAAATATCTGTAATGGTGTAACCGTTCGGTTTGTACGTGGCGAGCGTCTTGGCATAGGCTTTTTCATAATCAGCATTGCCCCAGACGGCATAGCTCATAAAGTCTTCCCAACTCTTGAGTCCCAACTCGGGATTTTTGACCGATGGATCCGAATCGGGATTCACAAAAAAGACCCAGAAGTAGTCTTTGATGGCGTAGGTTGCGAGGTTCCCCACGCAAACCGGTCCGCGGATCATACCGCTGGCAATGAGTTTGGAATTTTCGAGCAAAAAGAGCGAGCGGCTTTTCGCCGGCATAGCCGCATAAACCTCAAACGGATTATGACTTTTGTACCCCGGATCGAGATTTCCGCCCTCAGGCCAATCTGCCTCGTAAAATAGTGCCTCAAGCCGCGCGAGCATCGCATCGCTCAGGGACCAGAGAAAGAACGACTTTTGGACATACGAGGAGGTCACCTTCTGGAGTCGATAATAAAACTTTTTGACTCCCGGCACATAGGGCGTATCGAAGGGTCGCGCGGTGATGATCCGTCGAATCGGATATTCTCCGGGAGGGCTCACCGATCGGACTAATTTATAAAATTCACCCGGTGCCTGTGCGAACGTCACGGTGGCGAGAAAGCTGTGTTCAAAAATATAGCGATTCACGAGCGGCGATCGCGGATCCGACTTATTGAGAAAAGCTTCCCAGCGACCGATCAGTTCAGGCTTACCAGAAGCACTTCGTGCAGCCATCTCGTCGCGTGTCGGTCCCGGAGCACCCGCCACGATCCATCGGGAGAACGTGCCCAATTCCTCCTGTGAAAGGCCGGGCAACCCGAAGGGCATTCCTGCAGCAGGACGCTTCTGAAGATAAGCTCCGATACTCTCACTGCAGGGACATAGGTGTGTATCGGCCCGATGGTACACCGGCTGGAGTGGAGCGAGGTTAAAGGAAGGATGATTCCGCTCAGCGCCCGCCGCAAGCATTCGATAAAGGACCGAACCGGAAGGCCGCTCCAGCGGCGGCCCGCTGCGATCGATCACTGTACAGAAGCCTCTTTCACGCCAAACCTCAAGCGACGGGGCATCGTAGAGGCGGATTGGCTCTTCGGTAAATAGATGTGGGTCGTCCGGATTTTCACCCTTCGCCCCCCGCAGGACGCCTTCATAGGAAGTCATTTTCAAATTGCAGGGCGAGTCGAGACACCCGTGACAGGCGATGCACCGCCGATTCAGAATTGGCTGCACGCGATCGAGATAAAATCCCTCTTCGAGCGCTGTCTTTTCGGGATACTCGGGAGAATCGAGGATGAAAGGACGCCATGCGGATGTTTCATTGGTTGCTTTAAAGAAAAGTATGCCAACCGCAGCGATCCCAGCAAGGATCACGACTGCAAAAACTACCACGCCAAGTTCTAGTTTGTTTTTCATTGACATCGCACAACGTCTCCTACGGCCCAGCAACTAACCCAGCAACTACGGCCATCAACTACGGCCATCAACTACGGCCATCATAAACGGCGAGCCGATGGCGTCGAGATGGGAAACGGAAACCAGACCACCAGTCCGCCTGCTGAGGGAACAATAAAGCTATTTTTTCGCCTTTTTCTTCGCCGGCACCGGTGCCGACCAGTGATTTCCCCAGCCCCGATAAAGATCGTGAAGCGCTGCCCTCCAGGCGGCCGCCGGTCGTGATGCCGGATAAGGCTCCGGCTTCAGCGAACGCTCGGCCTCCCAGACACATCAAACTTGCCCGTCCGATCGTATCTGCCCGATCCGGGGCTTTTTATAGGCGTGCTGCGTCGCCGGATCGATGCGCAACTCACCTCCCGGTCCCTCGCCCCGGACACCCCGCAGTCCGCGGCGAATCGCAGCCGGTTCGGTGCCACCGGCTTGGGTGACCGCAGCCGCCCAGAGCATGACCCCGGCATAGGCAGTCTCCATCGGATCGGTGATCACTTGATGGGGTCCGTATTTTGCTTTGAATGCCGCAACAAATTCTTGATTGGCCGGTGAGTCAAGCGACTGGAAGTAGTTCCAGGCCGCGTAGTCACCAGCCATGGACTCAGGATCCATCCGCGATAATTCCGACTCGCCGACGCTAAAGGAAATTGACGGAATTTTATCCGGCGTGATCCCGTGACTGCGAAGTTCCTCAAAAAACGCGACATTGGTACTGCCATTGATTAAATTCAGAATGATATCCGTTTTTGCCTTTTCAATTGCGTCCACCGCAATATCAACATTCCGCGTGCCGAGAGGGAGAAACACCTCCCCACTTACAATCCCGCCCAATTCTTTCAGGCGATCTTTGATCACCTCTCCCGCCATTCGGGGAAAAATATAGTCGGAACCGACAATAAAGAAATTGTGCATCTTTTTGTTATGAAACAGCCAATCAATCGCCGGCAAAATTTGCTGATTCGGTGCCGCGCCGAGATAAATCACATTCGGCGACTCCTCCATCCCTTCATATTGGACCGAGTAAATCAGCAGGTGATCTGATTCCTCGAAAAGTGGCACCACTGTTTTACGGCTTTCCGAAGTCCAGCAGCCGAAGACGACCACCACTTGGTCTTTCTGAATCAGTTGCTTCGCTTGTCGGGCAAAACTGTCGGCACGACTTTTTCCATCGGCAACGATCGGCTGCACCGGTCGGCCCAGGACCCCGCCGGCCTCATTCAGTTTCTCAATCGCCAGAAGTGTCGCATCGACAACCGGCCGCTCGCTGTCGGCCATCGTCCCGCTGAGTGAGTGCAGCACACCCACCTTAATCGGTTTGCCTGTCGGGAGAACCGGTCCGCGACCGAGCATCCAGAATGCCCCGGCCAGCCCCACCAAGAGTAACACGGCAGTGGCAATCAGCGGCCAAACCTTGCTCCGGCGCGGCTGGATCAGCGGAGTGCTACCGATAAGTTCTCGCTCCACATTAGCAAGTGCAGCCTCCATATCGGCCATTTTCGCGTAGCGGTTGATGGGCCGTTTGGCCATCGCGCGTGCAATCACTTTAGCGGCGGAGGCAGGGATTTCCGGATTCTTTTTCCGTGGATCGGGCACACTCACATTGCAGTGGGCATACATGACCGCGACCACGCTCATCTGATCTGCGTAAGGTCGCTCTCCGGTGAGCAGTGCATAATAGGTGGCTCCGAGTGAATACACATCAGTCCGAGAATCGACCGGTCGCGATTCGCACTGTTCGGGGCTGATGTAGCTCGGTGTACCAATAATCTGCCCCTCACGCGTCATTCCCAGAGCCGGGTCGGCTACCTTTTTCGCCAGACCAAAGTCGGTCACTTTCACATTGCCCGCTTCATCCAGGAGCAGGTTTGCGGGCTTCACATCGCGATGGACAATCCCCGCATTGTGCGCAGCAACCAAGCCCGAGGCCGCCTGCCGCGCAATCTTTGTAGCCTGCAGGATCGAAGCCATCGTCTCTTTCTGACAGAATTCTTCGCTGGTTCCGCCCCGGACGAGTTCCATCACAATGTAGTGGACATCGGCATCGGAGCCGATTTCGTGCAGTACGACCACATGCGGGTGGTTCAGTTTCCCGACCGCTCGCGCCTCTTCCAGAAAACGCTGTCGAGCTACCTGCTCTTCAACCAATTTTGCAGGCAAAATTTTGAGAGCCACGTGCCTTTCGATGGCCGTATCGAGCGCTTCAAAGACCATTCCCATGCCACCAACACCGAGAACCCGCAGAATTTTATAGCGGGCGATGGTTCGACCCACCCAATCCTCCGGATGTTTCAAACTGGAATGGGCAGGATCCGCATTGGTGTCTCCATGGCGGTCAAGCGTTTCATCCAGCGATTCGGCAGATGCATCTGCTCCATCTTGGGCGGCGGGATCCTCATGACTCTGATCGTCTGCGCTCGATGGATTGGAAGGGTACATCCGCTATCCTATTTTCCTGGGCCTCAAGACCACTCCATCATACCAAACAGGTGGCAACGGTTTGTGGATATTCACTCCCCAAATCAAACCCGGTCGACAAAAGCAAAATAGAGGCCGCAACCGAGCAGCACGGCCAATGGGCCCTTCCAGAGAATGGCGTCGCCACTGAGCAACGCTTCGTGAAACCAAGAAAGCATCGCAAAAACGATACCAAATGCGGAAAGCAGCATCCATAAACGACGAAACCGTTCGTGTTTCATAGCAAGTGTCCTTTCTTTGAAACCGAAACTTATAGAAGTACTTTCATTTTGCTACGATAGCCGCAGACTCCAGTATCGCACAACCCAGCTCGGTCTCCTTAAGGTGCCTTGGCATATGTCCGAATTCACTTCGTTTTTATTTTGCCTGCTCGCGCCGCCATTTGCGATTCTTAGTGGTGGTATCTTGGTCGGGCTCTGGCGACCCGGCCCACGCGTTCAGGCAGTCGTACAGCATTTCACCGCTGGCCTGGTCCTCGGGGCGGTCGCCATTGAACTTACGCCAGAATTTGTGCAAAGCCCCCATCGGACCGAAGTGGTCATCGGTTTTGTGATCGGTGCAGTCTTTATGTTGTTGGTAGCCCGCCTTACAAGCAGCGGTGATGACCAAGGCGCAGCGACTGGTGCTTCCAGGAGTCTGTTGTTCGCGGTCGCCGTTGATCTCTTTGTGGACGGACTTTTGGTCGGAACGTCCTACGCAGTGGGTGCCAAACAGGGCGTCCTGGTGGCAATTGCCCTGGGGGCCTGCGGTTTTTTCCTGGCGATGACCACCGTCGCCTCATTCCAGGCAAAAGGGGCGTCGCGGAAAAAAAACCTTGGAGTCACACTCAGCCTGATGCTGATCACTGCAGGTGGAGTCTACCTCGCCCACCTGTTCTCGGCAGAACTGGTCGGGGGCCTGCGGTCCGGCACGCTGGCCTTTGCCACGGCGGCACTGCTCTATTTGGTCGTTGAGGAACTGATCACCGAAGCCCATGAAGCCGCAGAAGATCGGGCCGGAACGCCTGCATTTTTTTTTGCTGGCTTCCTCCTGGTCTACCTCCTGCAGCAGACGCTCGGTTAGTTTCCCCCACCCTGCCTGCGTTCAGCGGACCGGTTGCGTCAACACACTTGCTGCCGTCGGTACCGTTGTCGGTGACGGTGGCGGTGGCAAACTGAGGCCGGAGGCGGTCGTACTGGCAGTATACCGCTTCAACAGCCCGTACACCTTCTGAAACACGGGTTCGCTTGCAAGCAGATGGTACTGCGGCGAACTGGCCACCGAATCGAAATGCGACAGAGAGGCCTGCAGCGTCGTCGAATCGATCGGCTTGTTCTCGTAGTAGACCGACTGGGGAAGCGCTAAAAATTTCCGCCACTTCTCGTCGGGAAGTGCCGCATACAGGTGGGGCGCAGTGGCCGCGAGTTGACCCCGGATCGCTTCCTGCGTCGGCACGCTCGGTGCGGGTGCGGCGAGGGCCACCACAGGTGCCGCTTGAATGACCGCCGGGGTGGTGGTGGGCGTGATGCCCAAATAGCTATCCAGGACACTCACCAGACGATGTGCCGAGGGTGGCCAGGACGCGCCGGCAAAACCAGTGGCCGTGTGGTAATACATTTGATCCGCATAGTTATCGATCTGCAGCGCGGAGCCATCAAGCGATGCGCCAACAAAAGCACCTCGGCTTTTCGAATAGGACCAGACCCCCGCATTCATCTGTGCGGTTGTTGCCGCGCTGGCCTGACGACCGAAGGGACCGGCCGCCGCCGAAGCATCGGCACCAAGAGTGAAGGTGCCGTGCAGCAGATTTTGTACCGCTTGGTCCGTGCGAAACACCAATACGACATCGGTCGATTGCACGCCTGCCTGAAATCCAACACTTCCGCCGGTAAGCGAAACAAACCGCGGAGGACCGAAACCACCGTTGGGCGCTTTGGGCAGCAAAACACCCATGCCGTGCCGAATGCCGACAATAAATCCACCTTTGATCACATTCGGAATAATCGCAATCGCTTGTGCTTCGCGAAAGACCTTGCCCGGTATTTTCCGCAACGGCATCGAAACGAACTGTTCGATCACCGCTGTGGCGTTATCGACAATCAAGTCTTCACGGGTCTGTCCCACCCCTGGAGCCATCTGCAGAGGCGCACCTACCGGCGCAGGAAAGCCAGCACCGGCCGGAACGGGAACGGGCTGCACAGTTTTTTCAACCGGCCGATCGAACGACGGGGAGACGATCTGCGCATCGGCAACGGTGGCGGACACAAAGAGAACACCGGGCATCACACCCGCTACCAGAGCCAAGCAGCCTGCATACTTCCACAGCGTCGAAGGGGTCATGGTCAAAAACTCCTTGTAGTATTTTTGTTTTTGGAGGCCGCTAACCATTGCAACCTGCAATGGGCGACTGGCTGATTAGAAAACAAAGCCCGAAATCGACCAATAGCGATTTTTCGCGCGTACCAAACTTAAAAAAACGCGATGAACGAACCCCTTCCCCGGTTCTGGCCCCTAAGCCAGGCCGGCAGCCAACGCTTCGGCCAGCACCGTGAGTTCCTGATCAGCAAGTTCAGCTACCTGCCAGAACCCCAGGAAGGCATGGATCGCCCCGGGAACGACCCGGCAGGTGACCGCATTCCCGGCCGACGCAAGCCGATCAGCATAGGCCTGCCCCTCATCGACGAGGGGATCGAGTTGAGCAAGCAAAAAGTACGCGGGCGGCAGACCCGCCGCATCGGCCACCTGCAGGGGCGCCGCCCGCACATCCCGGCGACTCTCCGGATCGGGGCAGTAATGCTCCCAGAACCAGAGCATGTCTTTTGCTTCCAGGAGCAATTCTTTTCCCAGTCGCCGCATCGATTCGGTTTCTGCGCCCGGGTCGGTTGCCGGATAAATAAGCAATTGAAAGCAAATCGGCGGACCACCGGCATCGCGGGCGAGAAAAGCCACGACCGCCGCTAGATTACCGCCTGCGCTGTCTCCGCCCACGGCAATCCGTGCCGGATCAATCTCAAGTTCTTCTGCCTGCGCAGCGGCCCACACCAGGGCAGCGAACGCATCGTCTACTGCTGCCGGAAAGGGATGTTCCGGTGCGAGACGATAATCGACTGAGAGCACAGCGCAACCGGACCGCGCCGCCAGGCTGGCGGCCACACCGTGGGCCGAATCCAAATTCCCTAAAACCCATCCGCCACCGTGGTAGTAGATCAGTAGCGGCAGCCGGGTGCCGGGCTGCGGATGATAGAGGCGGCAGGGAATCTTTCCGACCGGCGTTTGGGCAAAAATATCTTTTTGGCTGCCGGTCACCTGCACCGGCGGGCCCTGAAAAAATTGTTCGGTCTGCGCGCGGGCTTCTGCCGGGGTCAACTGGTGGACCGGCGTGTAGGCCGGTCCGTTGATCACCTTCAGAATTTTGCGTAGTTGAGGATCGACCTGTGTGATCAAGGATTCTTCCACGCACACCCCTTACGTTCCGGACCGCTTGCGCCCCTCAGCCTCAAAAAACGTGATTGCAGGTTGACTTTCTGCTACTTCGAAACTTCGCCCTGAAGCTTTTTCCCTTTTTCGATCAACGTTTTCTCTGTCTCCTGGGCTTTGTCTTTGACGGCCTTAACGTTGATATTGCCCCAGAGCAGATAGACCACTCCGCCGAGAATAATTAAAAACAAAAGCTTTTTCATGATCTTCCTTTTTCGTTTGTCCCAGCCGACGACGATCCGCCTGATCGTCTCACACTGCGAGGGAGCATAATCGATTCGCCCGCTAGAGGAAAAGACGAATTTGAAGAGCA
>Ga0209986_10000032_pt1 | contig 108034 bp, 102 predicted proteins | sample BlataG_FD_183168 | JGI IMG/M metagenome (GOLD analysis project Ga0209986, IMG submission 183168) | Deep subsurface microbial communities from Black Sea to uncover new lineages of life (NeLLi) - Black_00105 metaG (SPAdes) (version 2) | ecosystem: Environmental > Aquatic > Marine > Oceanic >...
CGCCGAAGCTCATCGTCTGCTGCGGGCCTTGGGCATTCTTGGTGATATCGGTCATCAGCCAGTAACGCGGACCGTTGAGCAGCGCTGCGACCGCGCCGTTCTGCTTGGCAAGTGCTTCGGGGTCGAGCGCGTTCCACAATTCGGCGGGGCAGTCGTTGAGCGGGAAGGTGTTGTACACCTCTGCCTCCGGACCGGACTCGGTCATCCGGACCAGCAGGACCTCACCGTAGCGTTTTCCGAACACATCCGTCCCTGCCGCCATGGCGATTACCCTACGCGCGCCGGTGCTTTCGGGTCCGACATGCTTCGCATCGTGGCCCGCGGCGACGCGGCCACCGGGTCGTGCGGGATACCCGGCTAGTCTTAGCCGCATGCAGCGGATCATCGGCACCGAGGTGGAATACGGCATCTCATCGCCGTCCGACCCGACGGCGAATCCGATTCTCACCTCGACCCAGGCCGTCCTGGCCTATGCGGCGGCAGCCGGAATCCAGCGCGCCAAGCGCACCCGCTGGGACTACGAGGTGGAGTCACCGTTGCGGGATGCCCGCGGTTTCGACCTGAGCCGTCCGTCGGGGCCGCCGCCGGTGGTGGACGCCGACGAGGTCGGTGCGGCCAACATGATCCTGACCAACGGCGCCCGGCTCTATGTCGACCACGCCCATCCGGAGTACTCAGCACCGGAGGTCACCGACCCGCTGGATGCGGTGATCTGGGACAAGGCGGGCGAACGGGTGATGGAGGCCGCCGCACGCCATGTTGCCAGCGTCCCCGGCGCGGCCAAACTCCAGTTGTACAAGAACAACGTGGACGGCAAGGGCGCCTCGTATGGCACTCATGAGAACTACCTGATGAGCCGCCAGACTCCCTTCTCAGCCGTGATCGCGGGTTTGACCCCGTTCATGGTGTCCCGCCAGGTCGTGACCGGTTCCGGTCGCGTCGGCATCGGCCCGTCCGGGGACGAGCCCGGCTTCCAGCTGTCCCAGCGCGCCGACTACATCGAGGTCGAGGTCGGACTGGAGACCACGCTGAAGCGGGGCATCATCAACACCCGGGACGAGCCGCACGCCGATGCCGACAAGTACCGCCGTTTGCACGTGATCATCGGCGATGCCAACCTGGCCGAGACGTCGACGTATCTGAAGGTGGGAACGACCTCGCTGGTTCTCGACCTGATCGAGGCGGGGGTCGACCTCAGCGACCTGATGCTGGCCCGGCCCGTCCACGCGGTGCACGTCATCAGCCGCGACCCCTCGCTGCGAGCCACGGTGGCGCTGGCCGACGGCCGCGAGCTCACCGCCCTGGCGTTGCAGCGCATCTACCTCGACCGAGTGGCCCGGCTACTTGACACCCTGGACCCGGATCCGCGGGCGGCCGATGTTGTCCAGACCTGGGCCCATGTCCTGGATTTGCTGGAGCGTGACCCGATGGAGTGCGCGGAGTTGCTGGATTGGCCGGCCAAGCTCAGGCTGCTCGACGGCTTCCGGCATCGGGAGAACCTGGGCTGGTCGGCGCCACGGCTGCAATTGGTAGACCTGCAGTACTCGGACGTCCGGCTGGACAAGGGGCTGTACAACCGCCTCGTTGCCCGCGGGTCGATGAAGCGGCTGGTGACCGAGCAGCAGGTCCTCGACGCGGTGGACAGTCCGCCGACCGACACCCGGGCCTACTTCCGGGGGGAGTGCCTCCGGCGGTTCGGCGCCGATATTGCCGCGGCGAGTTGGGACTCGGTCATCTTCGACCTGGGCGGGGACTCGCTGGTCCGGATCCCCACCCTGGAGCCGCTACGCGGCAGTAAGGCACACGTGGGCGCGCTGCTGGACTCGGTGGACAGCGCCGCGGAACTGGTGGAACAACTCACGACCTGACGGGCGTTCACGCGAACAGGTTGATGGCGGACGGTACTGTGGAGTCCGGCGGCTTGGCTGGACTTTCGGGGCCGCTGATGAGAGCAGGAGGCAGCGGTGGCTCAGGAACAGACCAAGCGCGGCGGCGGTGGCGGCGAGGACGACGATCCCGCCGGCAACGGGGCCGGCGGGCAAGAGCGTCGCGAGAAGCTTGCCGCGGAGACCGATGACCTGCTGGATGAGATCGACGACGTGCTCGAGGAGAATGCCGAGGACTTCGTGCGGGCATACGTCCAAAAGGGCGGACAGTGACCTGGCCGTCCTCTGATCGCCCCGGCTCCAACCCGTTTCTGACCAGTCCCGCGCACGGCGTCTTCCCGACCAACGCCGTCGACCTCTCATCCTTCTCGGAGTTCCTCCGTCGGCAGGCGCCGGAACTGCTGCCGACTGGCTCGCTCGCCGGAGCCCGGACCGCAGCCGGAATGGCGCAGGGCGATGCATTGCCGCACGGCACCACGATCGTTGCGCTGCGGTATCCCGGTGGTGTGCTGATCGCTGGGGATCGTCGGTCCACCCAGGGCAACATGATCGCCGGTCGCGACGTTCAGAAGGTCTACATCACCGATGACTACACGGCCACCGGCATCGCCGGCACCGCCGCACTGGCTGTCGAATTCGCCCGTCTCTACGCTGTCGAACTCGAGCACTACGAGAAACTCGAAGGCCTGCCGATGACGTTCGCCGGCAAGGTGAACCGTCTGGCGATCATGGTGCGCGGCAATCTCGGCGCCGCGCTTCAGGGCTTCGTCGCGTTGCCCCTGCTGGTGGGCTATGACCTCGACGATTCCGACCGCAACGCCGCGGGCCGCATCGTGTCCTTCGACGCCGCCGGTGGCTGGCATATCGAGGATGAGGGCTATCAGGCGGTGGGTTCCGGTTCTCTGTTCGCCAAGGCCTCGATGAAGAAGCTGTATCCGGCCGTCACTGATGCGAATTCGGCGCTCAAGGTGGCGGTCGAGGCCCTGTACGACGCAGCCGACGACGATTCCGCCACCGGCGGACCGGATCTGGTGCGGGGTATCTACCCGACCGCTGTCACCATCGGAGCCGACGGCGCCCAGGAGGTGTCCGAGGAGCGCATCGCGCGGCTATCCCGTGAGGTGATCGAAATCCGTTCGCACACAGACGAGTTCGGGCCCGGTCGCGGGCCGAGCAATCAAGCGCCCCGGGCGGATGCATGATGGGGGCTGACGCGTGAGTTTCCCGTACTTCATCTCGCCCGAGCAGGCGATGCGCGAGCGGTCCGAGCTTGCGCGAAAGGGTATCGCCCGTGGTCGCAGTGTGGTCGTGATGGCCTACTCCGGCGGGGTGCTGTTCGTTGCGGAGAACCCATCTCGGTCGCTGCAGAAGGTCAGCGAGATCTATGACCGGGTCGGGTTCGCGGCCGTCGGCCGGTTTAACGAGTTCGACAGTCTCCGCCGCGGCGGCATCCAGTATGCGGACACCCGCGGCTACGCCTACGACCGGCGCGACGTGACTGGGCGGCAGCTGGCCAATGTCTACGCGCAGACACTCGGCACCATCTTCACCGAGCAGGCCAAGCCCTACGAGGTCGAACTTTGCGTCGCCGAGGTGGCCCATTACGGGGAGACCAAAGCCCCGGAACTCTATCGGATTACCTACGACGGGTCGATCGCCGACGAACCTCACTTCGTGGTGATGGGTGGGACCACCGAGCCAATCATCAAGGCGCTCAAGGAGTCCTACTCTGAGAATGCCGAACTGGGTGAGGCAGTGCGTATTGCTGTCGATGCGTTGCGGACCGGTATCGCCAGCGCCGCCGGCAACGCCACCCCGGCTGCCGAGCCGAGGGTGCTCGGGCCATCGACCCTGGAGGTGGCGATTCTCGACGCCAATCGGCCGCGGCGCGCCTTCCGGCGCATCACTGGCCCGGCGTTGGAGGCGGTGCTGCCGTCGATGGTGCCCGAGTCCGGCACCGGACCGAATGACACCGCGGATACCGGCGACGCGCAGGCCTGACCGCGGTCAGCGGACGCAGTTGCTCAAGGACCGAGCGCCGTAGCTGGGCGGAGCCACCTCGGCAGCCGCGCACTGCATATAGGAGATATTCGAGATCCGCTGGGCCGGGGTGCGTTGCGACTCAGGTTCCGGGACGCTCCAGCTTAGAGCGACGACGACGACGGCCGCCAGCGCGGTCAGCGCAATCCACACTGCGCGGCCGAGGGTCATCGGAGTCACACGCGCCAGCCTAATGTGCAATTTGCCCGGTAGAGAGTCCACCACGCCGGATCGGGTTTCTTTGCTCAAATCGTGACCCTGGTGGCGGCGCGGGCTTGCTGCCGTAATCCTGCACGGCGATCGCCGGCATGTCGTCGGGGACGCCAGCCCGGCGGGTCCGGCCGGGCATTTGCCGAGCGGCGCTACCGGCCAACCTGCCCAACGTCCACCCGGGACACCCAGTACGCTCGATTGCGTGCAGCGCAGAATCATGGGCATCGAAACGGAGTTCGGTGTCACCTGCACGTTCCACGGACACCGCCGGCTCAGTCCGGACGAGGTCGCTCGCTACCTGTTCCGCCGGGTGGTCTCCTGGGGCCGCAGCTCCAACGTCTTCCTGCGCAACGGTGCGCGGCTCTACCTCGACGTCGGCAGCCATCCTGAGTACGCCACCGCCGAATGCGACAACCTGATCCAGTTGGTGACCCACGATCGGGCCGGTGAACGCGTCCTCGAGGACCTGCTCATCGACGCTGAGCAGCGGCTAGCCGACGAGGGTATCGGCGGGGACATTTACCTGTTCAAGAACAACACCGACTCGGCGGGCAACTCCTACGGCTGCCACGAGAACTATCTGATCGTCCGCGCCGGCGAGTTCTCCCGGATCTCTGATGTCCTGCTGCCGTTCCTGGTCACCCGCCAGCTGATTTGCGGTGCCGGCAAGGTGCTGCAGACCCCGAAGGCCGCGACGTTCTGTCTGTCGCAGCGGGCCGAACACATCTGGGAGGGGGTGTCCAGCGCCACCACCCGGTCCCGGCCGATCATCAACACCCGCGACGAGCCGCACGCCGATGCCGAGAAGTACCGCAGGCTGCATGTGATCGTCGGAGACTCCAACATGAGCGAGACGACGACCATGCTGAAGGTCGGCACCGCCGGGCTGGTCCTGGAGATGATCGAGGCGGGCGTGCCGTTCCGCGACTTCTCGCTCGACAATCCAATCCGGGCCATTCGCGAGGTCAGTCACGATCTGACCGGACGTCGTCCGGTGCGGCTGGCCGGCGGTCGCCAGGCCAGCGCTCTGGACATCCAGCGCGAGTACTACTCCCGCGCGGTTGACTACATGCAGTCCCGCGAACCGAACACCCAGCTGGAGCAGGTGATCGACCTGTGGGGCCGGCAACTCGACGCCGTCGAGAGCCAGGACTTCGCAAAGGTCGACACCGAGATTGACTGGGTGATCAAGCGCAAGCTCTTCAGCCGCTACCAGGACCGCTACAACATGGAGCTGTCCCACCCCAAGATCAGCCAGCTCGACCTGGCCTACCACGACATCAAACGCGGCCGGGGCGTGTTCGATTTGCTGCAGCGTAAAGGCCTGGCCGCCCGGGTCACCACCGATGAGGAGATCGACGCGGCCGTCGACACCCCGCCCCAAACCACCCGGGCCAAGCTGCGCGGTGAGTTCATCAGCGCAGCCCAGGAGGCTGGCCGCGATTTCACCGTCGACTGGGTCCACCTCAAGCTCAATGACCAGGCGCAGCGCACCGTGTTGTGCAAAGACCCGTTCCGCTCCACCGACGAGCGGGTCAAGCGGCTCATCGCCAGCATGTGACTGCACTGCTGAGGCGCTGACTGCGGCTAAGGTTGGCCATCGTGGCGTCAACCAAGATCTCCAAGGTCGAGCGGCTGATGAACCTTGTCATTGCGCTGCTGTCCACGCACGGCTACCTCACCGCGGACCGCATCCGGGCCAGTGTGATCGGCTACGCCGAATGTCCTACCGACGAGGCGTTTTCCCGGATGTTCGAACGGGACAAGAGTGAACTGCGGGATCTGGGAATCCCCCTGGAGACCGGCCGGGTGTCGTCGGTTGACCCGGCCGAGGGCTACCGAATCAAGCGCGGCGCCTATGCGCTTCCCGATATCGACCTCACGCCGGACGAGGCCGCCGCGGTCGCGGTTGCCACCAAGCTCTGGGAGTCTCCGGAGCGGATCAGGGCCGCCCAGACCGCGGTGCTCAAGTTGCGGGCCGCCGGGGTGGATGTCGATGCGGCTGATGAGGTGACGATCAGCACCGGGGCCGGACCGACCGGGCTGCGCGGATCAGAGGAAGTCCTGGAAAGGCTGTTATCGGCCATCGACGCGCACCGGGTGGTCCAGTTCCAGCATCGCCCGACGCCGGTGGGTGCCTACACCACTCGGACCGTCGAGCCGTGGGGGGTGGTGACCGCTCGCGGCCGCTGGTACCTGGTGGGTCATGACCGGGATCGCGATGCCACCCGGGTTTTCCGGCTGTCGCGGATCGCCGACGTGAATGCCGTTGGCGCCCAGGGCGATGTCAAACACCCCGACGGGGTGGATCTGAGGGTCATCGTCGATCAGGCCATCGGCGAGGCCGCCAACGGCGGACGGGCCACGGTGTGGGTGGCAGACGGAAGGGCGACGGCGCTGCGGCGGACTGGACGGTCGACCGGTCGCCGCACCATCGGAGGCCGCGACGGCGATGTGTTGGATATCGATGCGGGCGCGCTGGATTGGCTGGCCCGCGAGGTGACCGGCTACGGGTCCGACGCGTTGGTGCTCGAGCCGCAGTCGCTGCGTCAGGACGTGCTGGCCCGGCTGGCCGCACAGGCAGGTCACCGTTCATGACCCCGGTCTCCAACCGCCTGGTGCGGTTACTGAACATGGTTCCGTACTTTCAGGCCAACCCGCGGGTCACCTATGCCAAGGCCGCCGCCGATCTGGGCGTGTCGGTCAAACAACTGGAACAGGATCTCGATCAGCTGTGGTTGTGCGGGCTGCCCGGCTACGGCCCCGGTGACCTGATCGACTTCGAGTTCTCCGGCCGGACGATCAAAGTGACCTTCTCGGCCGGGATGGACCAGCCGCTGCGGCTGACCTCGCCGGAAGCCACCGCGCTGCTGGTTGCCCTGCGCGCGCTCTCGGACATCCCCGGCGTGGTCAACCCGGCCGCGGCGCGCAGTGCGATCGCCAAGATCGAGGCTGCCGCCGGGACGGTCGTCGACGACGACGCAGTGGCGGCCGAGGACGAGCCTGCGCCGGTGGAGGCCGAGGCGGCCGCTGCGGTTCGGGAGGCCGTCCGTGACAGCCGGGCGGTCTCGATCGAGTACTACTCGGCCTCCCGCGATGCACTGTCGGCGCGGGTGGTCGACCCGGTCCGCGTCGTCCTGGTCGGCGACCACAGCTATCTGGAGGCCTGGTGCCGGGAGGCCGAGGGTGTGCGACTGTTCCGCTTCGACCGCATCGTCGAAGCCCATGTGCTCGACGAACCATCGACCCCGCCCGGGCCGGTGGCCGACGGGCCGCCGCACACCGCGATCTTCGACTCCGACCCGTCCCTGCCGTCGGCCACCCTGCGGATCGCGCCGGCCGCGGCCTGGATGCTCGAGTACTTCCCGATGCGGGTGACCAGGGAACTGCCGGGCGGATCCTGCGAAGCGACCATGACCTACGCGGCCGAGGATTGGATGGCCCGGCAACTGCTGGGCTTCGGAGCCGACGTCGAGGTGCTCTCACCCGAATCTCTGGTCGGCCGCGTCCGCCGGGCCGCATCCGACGCGCTGGCGGCCTACGCAGCCGCCGGGAGTGGAGCCGACGGCTGAGTCTCAGCCCCGTCCGTCTTCGGGCCGGGTAGCATCGTGTCAACTTCTGGAGGTGAGCGAATGGGTGCTCTGCAACCGTGGCACTGGATAATTCTGCTGCTCGTGGTGGTTGTGCTGTTCGGATCCAAGCGGCTGCCGGATGCCGCTCGATCTCTGGGCAAGTCAATGCGGATCTTCAAGACTGAGGTCAAGGAGTTGCAGGCCGATAACAAGGCCGATGCGCCGATAACGCCCGCCCAGCCCGCCCAGGCTTATCCCGCCCAACCCGCCCAGGCTCCGCCCACCCAGGTGCACTCGGAACGGGTGGAGGCCCCGGCGCCGAACCCGACCGACAACCGCCCGGCCTGAGCCGGCGGGTAGAACCGGCGCCTAGGCGCCGCCAGGTGACTGTCGTGCGCACGCCTAAATTCCTGTCCCGTCTCGACCCGCGGCAGCGCCGCAGTCGCGTGAACCCGGACGGCACCATGCCGCTGGTCGAGCATGTGCGGGAACTGCGGACCCGGCTGCTGATCTCGGTGGGTGCGGTGGCGCTGACCACGATCATCGGCTTCCTCTGGTACAGCCACTCGTTCTTCGGGATGGACAGTCTCGGCGAGTTGCTGCGTCACCCGTACTGCTCGCTGCCGGCCTCGGCGCGTGCCGAGATCAGCCCCGACGGCGGATGCCGGTTGCTGGCCACGGCCCCCTTCGATCAGTTCATGCTGCGCCTCAAGGTCGGGCTCACTGCGGGCATCGTGCTGGCATGCCCGATCTGGCTGCACCAACTCTGGTCCTTCATCACCCCGGGCCTCTACCGAAACGAACGTCGCTTCGCCTTCGTCTTCGTCGCCTCGGCCGCGACACTGTTCGTTGCCGGTGCGGTCCTGGCCTACGTGGTGCTGGCCAAGGCCTTGCATTTCCTGCTCACCGTCGGCAGCGATGTCCAGGTCACCGCGTTGTCCGGTGACCGCTATTTCGGCTTCCTGATAAACCTGCTGCTGGTTTTCGGGGTCGGGTTCGAGTTCCCGCTGCTGATCGTGATGCTCAACGTGATCGGCGTACTGAGCTACGAGAAGCTCAAGGCGTGGCGGCGTGGCCTGATCTTCGGAGTCTTCGCCTTCGCCGCGGTCGCCACGCCCGGGTCCGACCCGTTCTCGATGCTCGCGCTCGGACTGGCACTGACGGTCCTGCTGGAGTTCGCCATCCAGATCGCGCGCCTGCACGATCGGCGCAAGGCCAAACGGGAAGCCAGGATCGATATTCCCGACGACCAGCCCGCGCCGGTCGAGCCGGCCACCCCGGTGGCCGCACCGGCCCGCATCGGCCCCGAGCATGACGACGTCACCTGATCCGGGACCCGACCCGGGCTCGCAACTGGCTGACTTCGCCGGACAACTCGCGTTCCGGCTCGACCCCTTCCAGGTTCGCGCCTGCCACGCCCTCGAACGCGGGCACGGGGTGCTGGTGTGCGCACCGACCGGTGCCGGCAAGACCGTGGTGGGGGAGTTCGCCGTCCATCTGGCGCTCGCGGCGGGCCAGAAATGTTTCTACACCACTCCGATCAAGGCGCTGAGCAACCAGAAGTACAGCGATCTGGTCCGCCGTTACGGATCCGAACGGATCGGACTGCTGACCGGCGACCAGTCGATCAACGGTGACGCCCCGGTGGTGGTGATGACCACCGAAGTGTTGCGCAACATGCTCTACGCCGGGTCTGACACGTTGCGTGCGCTGGCCTACGTCGTCATGGACGAGGTGCACTTCCTCGCCGACCGGATGCGCGGTGCGGTGTGGGAGGAGGTCATTCTGCATCTGGCCGAGGATGTTCGGCTGGTCAGCCTCTCGGCGACGGTCAGCAACGCCGAGGAGTTCGGTGGCTGGATCAAGACCGTACGCGGCGACACCACGGTGGTAGTCGACGAGCACCGCCCGGTGCCGCTATGGCAGCACATGCTGGTGGGCAAGCGGCTGTTCGACCTGTTCGATTACGACAGCCATACCGATGGCCCGGGCCGGCAACACCGCGTCGACCCCGAACTGACCCGGCATATCGCCAACCGTCGCGAAGCCGACCGGCTGACCGACTGGCAACCCCGCCGGCACGGACGCCGGGACGGTCCGCGGGGCGGCGGAGCGAGGTTGAACCGCCCCCCGTCGCGGCCAGATGTCATCGCCACGCTGGACCGGGAGGGACTCCTGCCGGCGATCGCGTTCATCTTCTCCCGGGCCGGCTGCGACGCTGCGGTGAAGCAATGCCTGCGCAGTCCGCTACGGCTGACCGGTGAGGTCGACCGGGCCCGTATCGCCGAGGTGATCGACCGCCGGTGCGGGGATCTGGCCGATGCGGACCTGGCGGTGCTGGAGTACTACGAGTGGCGGGAGGGTCTGCTGCGCGGGCTGGCCGCCCACCATGCCGGAATGCTTCCCGTGTTCCGGCACACGGTGGAGGAACTGTTCACCGCCGGACTGATCAAGGCGGTGTTCGCCACCGAGACGCTGGCGCTGGGGATCAATATGCCGGCCCGCACGGTGGTGCTGGAGAAGCTGGTCAAGTTCAACGGTGAGCAGCACCTGCCGCTGACGCCGGGGGAGTACACCCAGCTGACCGGCCGGGCCGGGCGCCGCGGTATCGACGTCGAGGGTCATGCCGTGGTGATCTGGAATCCGCAGGATTCCACCGCCGAGCCCGCCGAGATCGCCGGTCTGGCCTCCACCCGCACCTTCCCGCTGCGCAGTTCGTTCGCCCCCTCCTACAACATGACCATCAACCTGGTCAGTCAGCTGACCCCGGCGGCCGCACGCGCCCTCTTGGAGCGGTCGTTCGCGCAGTATCAGGCCGACCGTTCGGTGGTCGGACTGGTCCGCGGTGTCGAACGCGGCGAGAAGATGCTCGACGAGATCGCCGCCGAACTGGGCTGGAACCGGCGCACCGGCACGGGTGAACCGGCCATCCTCGACTATGCGCGGCTGCGGGCGAGAATCGCCGAGCGCGAGCGGGCCCAGTCGCGGGTTTCGCGGCTGGCCCGGCGGCAGGTGGCCTCCGACGCATTGGCCGCGCTGCGACGAGGGGACATCATCACCATCGCCCAGGGCCGCCGGGGAGGACTGGCGGTGGTACTCGAGGCCGCTAGCGACCCGCAGGATCCGCGTCCGCTCGTGCTGACCGAAAATCGTTGGGCGGGAAGGATTTCCTCAACGGACTATCCGGGCGGCGCGGGGCCGCTCGGCGCGATGACGCTCCCGAAGCGGGTCGAGCACCGCCAACCCCGGGTGCGTCGCGACCTGGCGTCGGCGCTGCTGTCGGCAGCTGAGGGACTGCCCGTGCCGTCGGCGCGCAGGCGCCGCGGCGCCGATGAGCCGGCCGATGTCGACCCGGAACTGCTGGCCCTGCGGGAGCAGATGCGCCGCCATCCCGCCCACCGCTCGGCCGACCGGGAGTCCGTGGCCCGGGTCGCCGAGCGCTACCTGCGGGTCGAGCGGGACAACGAGCAGATCCGCGGCAAGGTCAGTGCCGCCACCAACTCGCTGGCGCGGACCTTCGACCGGATCCTCGGGCTGTTGACCGAGCGCGGTTATATCGCCGAGGCGGGCCCGGCCGACGATGAGACCCGGGTCACCGATGACGGCCGGTTGCTGGCTCGCATCTACAGCGAGAGTGATCTGCTGGTGGCCGAATGCCTGCGGACCGGGGTGTGGAAGGGACTGCAGTCCGCTGAACTGGCCGCGGTGCTCTCGGCGATGGTCTTCGAGTCGCGGGGCAGTGACGGGCCGGCCCCGGTGCACGTCATCGAGATGCCCACCACCGGTGTCCGGCGCGCGCTGGCCGAGACCCGGCGGCTGTCCGATCAGTTGCGCGGCGATGAGAACCGGCACCGGCTCGCGCCCTCGCGGGAGCCCGATGCCGGATTCGTCCCGGCGGTCTACCGGTGGGCGACCACCGGCAACCTGGCCGCCGCGCTGGCGGCTTCGGACGTCACCGGCAACGGATCGGCACTGTCGGCCGGCGACTTCGTCCGATGGTGTCGCCAAGTGCTCGACCTGCTCGATCAGGTGCGAAACGCGTCGCCGGATGCGGATATGCGCAAGGCCGCGAAACGCGCCATCGACGACGTCCGGCGCGGCGTCGTGGCTGTTGACAGCGGGTAGGGTGATGCATTCGATACGGTTAGAGACGTTCTGTTCGGGGCGAGAGCTCCTGGCATCCAAGGAGAGACGATGAGCGGACCGCAGGGATCTGACGCCAACCCATGGCAGGGATCGGGCCCCGATCAGCCTGTCACCGGCGCAGACCAGCCCTCCGCCCCGGAGGCTCCGGCCTGGCAGCCGCCGGGTAGCGAGGCCCCGGCTTGGCAGCCGCCCGCCTACCCCCAGCAGTATCCGCAGTACGGCCAGCCGCCGGTGCCGCCGGGTTATCCGGCCGCGCCCGCGTACGGGGCCGCGCCGGAGTACAACCCGGCCGCCTACGGACCGCCGCCCCAGTACGGCCAGCCGGGTCCCTACGGCCCGCCGCCCCAGTACGGGCAGTACCCGCCACCTCCCGGTCAATACCCGCCGTCCGGGCAGCCGGGTCAGTATCCGCCCGGGCAGCCGGGTCAGTACCCGCCCGGGCAATACCCCCAGTACCCCCAGCCGGGGGCCGAGGACGCGTCGCAGAAGTCGATGCGAGCGGCCGGCACCGTGCTCGGTGTGCTGGCGGCACTGGTGCTCGCCATCGTGTTGGTGATGGGTTTCTGGAAGCCCGGCTTCTTCGTGACCACCACACTGGACGTCACCAAGGCCCAGCAGGGCGTGACGCAGATCCTCACCGACGAGTCGAACGGCTACGGCGCCAAGAACGTCAAGGACGTCAGGTGCAATAACGGTGAGAACCCGACAGTGAAGAAGGGCGACACCTTCAACTGCGAGGTCAGCATCGACGGCACCAAGCGCCAGGTGACGGTGACCTTTCAGGACGACAAGGGCACCTACGAGGTCGGCCGGCCAAAGTAGTCGCGCGGACGTGGGCCGGGCCGCTGGCATGGTTCGGTAGGGTAGCCTAAGCTATCTACCAAAGGTGAGCGGTTGAGTGCCGCGAGCCCCGCTGGAAGGCAGCCGCCCATGGTTGAGTCTGCATCTGCAGATGCCCAGGTAATACCGCTGTGCGATCTCCGGCCGGGTCAGGTCGGATGCATCGCCGGCATCGTGGGGTATCCCGCGCAGCCGCAGAGCCGTCGGCTGCGCGACCTCGGCTTCCTGCCGGGCACCAGGGTGTGTCTGTTGCGACGGGCGCCGCTGCAGGACCCTGCGGTCTTCGGACTCCGCGGCTATCAGATGGCCCTGCGTCGTTGCGAATCCGAATGCGTGCTCGTTCGGGTTGAACCGTCGAGCGGTCCCGAAAAACAGGCGGGCTGATGCCACCTCAGGCGTCCGCATCACTGCAGCGGGTTGCCTTGGTGGGAAGCCCCAACGCGGGCAAGACCACCTTGTTCAATGCGCTGACCGGCCTTCGGGCCAAGACCGCGAACTATCCGGGCGTGACGGTGGCAAGGCGGGTCGGGACGGTCCGGCTGGCCGATCGCAAGGTTGCCCTGGAGGACCTGCCCGGCACCTACAGCCTGGAACCGGTCAGCCCCGACGAGCAGGTGGTCAGCGACCTTCTGGAAGGCGCGAACCCGGACGCGCCGCCGCCGGATGCGCTGCTGCTGGTAGTGGATGCGACCACCCTGCAACGTTCGCTGGTGCTGGTCGGTCAGGCGCTGCGGCTGGGCCTGCCCACGGCTCTCGTGCTGACGATGATCGATGAGGTGGAGGCCGGCGGCGGCAGTATCAACATTCCGGCGCTGTCCAACGCCCTGGGCATCGAGGTGATCGGCGCCGTCGGAACCTCGGGCCGGGGCGTGGAATCCGTCCGCGGCCTGCTGGAGAATCCGGCCGGCTGGCCGCGGCCGGTTCTGGAGCCTCCGAGTGACCCCGAGGGCCTGGCCGGATGGATCGACTCCGTGACGGCCCAGGCGGTGCACGTTGCCGGCGAACGCAATCCGTGGACCGAGCGGGTCGATCGGATTCTGCTCCACCCGGGTGTCGGCACCGCGATCTTCGCCCTCGTCATGGTCACCTTCTTCCAGGTGATCTTCGCCTGGGCGGCACCGTTGACCGACGCCATCAACACCTTCTTCGAGTGGCTGGGCGCACTGGCGAAGTCGCGCATGTCCAACGAGTTGCTCGCCGGGTTCGTCTCCGACGGGCTGATCGGCGGCGTGGGCTCGGTCCTTGGCTTCGTGCCGCAGATCGTCCTTCTCTTCGTGATGATCTCGTTCCTGGAGAACATCGGATACATGTCCCGGGTCGCCCTGGTGATGGACCGGGTGATGGGGGCGGTGGGTCTGGAGGGCCGCAGTTTCGTCGCCCTGCTGAGTTCCTACGCGTGCGCCGTCCCCGGCATCATGGCAACCCGGACCATTCCCTCCTCGCGGGACCGGATCGCCACGATCCTGGTCTCGCCGCTGATGACCTGCTCGGCCCGGCTGCCGGTGTACACCCTGCTGATCGCCGCCTTCGTTCCGAACACACCGGTTCTCGGCCCGTTGCGGGCGCAAGGTCTGGTGCTGTTGGGCCTGTACCTCCTCGGCGCCGTGTCAGCGATGGTGCTGGCCGCAGTACTCAAGCGCAGTGTGCTGCGCTCCGACAGCCTGCCGTTCTACCTCGAACTACCGCCCTACCGGGTACCGGGTGCCAAACAGGTCGCTATCCAGGCCTGGGATTCGGCCAAGATGTTCATCCGCAAGGCAGGCACCATCATCTTGGCCACCACGGCGGTGCTGTGGGTCCTGCTCAACGTTCCCCGCGTCGAGGCCCCGGCGGACCTGGCGCCGCCTCAGGCGGCCTCTTACCAGATGGAGCACAGCATTGCGGGCAGGATCGGGACCGCCATGGTGCCGGCCTTCGCCCCCCTCGGTTTCAACTGGGAGATCAATGTGGCGGTGTTGTCGTCGCTGTCGGCCCGCGAGGTGTTCGTGTCCACACTTGGGCAGATCAGCGCGGCCGAGAGCGAGGAGGAGCAGAGTATCTCCGATGCACTGAAGTCCAAGACCCGTGCGGACGGCACGCCGCTCTACTCGGCCGGCACGGTGGCCGCGATCCTGCTGTTCTTCGCGTTTGCGTTGCAGTGCATGTCCACCGTCGCGGTGATGCGCCGCGAGACGAATTCCTGGAAGTGGCCACTGACGGCCTTCTTCGGGCTGCTGGTCATCGCCTACGCCGCGGCGTTCATCGGCAACCGCGTCTTCACGATGATGGCCGGGTAGCTCCGTGTCCCGACACTTGCGGCTGCACGCGGAGCGGACGGCTGATCCCGACACCATCCGTTTCGTGATCGGGGCGCTCGGGTGGTCGGCGGACGGCTCCTGGGCGGCGGATTCGCTCGCGGGCTGTCCCGGCGCGCTCGCCCCGATGGTCGAACAGGGCCGGCTGGCCCGTATCGAGGTGCGCGGTGAGCACACCGTGCTCACCCGGTGCCCGGGGGCCGAGGAGTGGGCGACGCTCGCGCCGGCCTGCCGGACGGCCATCCTCGAGGAGATCGAGGGCGTCGATGAGCTGACCCGGGCGCGCAATATCGTCGCCCGTGGCACCGGTGAGGTCGCGTTGTCCCACGGCGGCGGGCTGCGCATCGTGTCGCTCACCGACGATGCCGTGCAGGTCGCGATGGACGGCGCCTGCCGGGGATGTCCCGCCTCGGAGCGGACGCTGCGCGACGGAGTTCTCAACGATCTTCGTCGCGCGGGCATCGACGTCAGCGTCCTGGGCGTTGCGGAGTGATCCTCAGCCGGCCAAGCCGTCCAGCGCCTTCTGCAGCCGTGCGATCGACGAGCTGATCCCGAACTCCCGGGCCAGCTCGGCAACCCGGTCCGGATCCGCAGCGACCAACGGCAGACGGTCGTCCGTGCCCGACAGTTGCACCGGCGTGTCGCGGGCCACCAGGACCACCGGTCCAGCGGCGGCGATGTAGTCCACCGCCGCCAGGATCTTGGCCCGAAACGCCTTGGGCAGGGACGATTTCGGATCTTGAGCGGCCGCCATGATGTTGTCCAATGACCCGTATTGCGACAGCATGGCAGCAGCGGTCTTCTCACCGACGCCGGGGACGCCCGGTAGCCCGTCGGACGGGTCGCCGCGCAGTAGTGCGAGTTCGGCGTAGGCCGCACCGGCGCGGTCTGCCGGAACCCCGTAGCGTTCGGCAACCTCGGCCGGGCCGAACATCGTCGCCTTCGACAGACCGCGGCCGATATACAGCACCCGTACCGGCACGGGGTCATCGGCGACGAGTTGCAGCAGATCGCGATCGCCGCTGACCACGACAACCGCATCCTGGGATTCGGAGGCAGCCAGCGTTCCCAGCACATCGTCGGCCTCGAAACCCACCGCGCCGGCGGTCGCGATACCGAACGCGTCGAGCACCGTCAGGATCATCTCGACCTGCGGGCTGAGATCGTCGGGAACCTCTTCGACGTCAGCATCCCCGTCGATATCGTCCACCTCGGCTGCCACCCGGTGCGCTTTGTAGGACGGGATGAGGTCGACCCGGAACTGCGGGCGCCAGTCCAGGTCGAGGCACACCGCGAGTCGGTCCGGGCGTTCCCGGGTGATCAGGGTGGCGACGCTGTCGATGAATCCGCGCAGCGCGTTGACCGGCCGCCCATCGGGTGAGGTGATCGACGACGGCACGCCGAAGTAGGACCGGAACCACATACTGGCGCCGTCGAGGAGCAACACGGACATGGCCACACGCTAACGTGACGGCGTGAACGCCGGACGATTCAGCAGTGAGGTCTACGCCCACCGGCTTGCGGCCGCGGCTAACGGAGCGCGCGCGGCCGGACTGGCCGGGCTGGTCATCACTCCGGGTTACGACCTGCGTTACCTCACCGGTTCGCGGGCCCAGACCTTCGAGCGGCTGACCGCCCTGGTGATTTCGTCCAGCGGAGAGTCCACCGTGGTGCTGCCGCGGATGGAGTTGGCGGCACTGCGGGAGTCGGCGGTCGCCGACCTGGGCCTGGTGGTCCGGGACTGGGTGGACGGCGAGAACCCTTACCGGCTGGTGGGAGAGGCGCTTGGGGGTGCTGAGGCCGCCGTCGCGGTCACCGATTCGATGGCGGCCCTGCACCTGTTGCCGCTGGCCGAATTACTCGGTGTGGTGCCGGTTCTGGCCACCGGCGTGCTGGCTGCGCTGCGGATGGTCAAGGACGCCCACGAGATCGAGGCGCTGCGCACCGCCGGTGCGGCCATTGATCGGGTGCACGCTCAGGTGCCGCAGTTCCTGAGGCCAGGACGCACCGAGGCCGAGATCGCCGCCGATATCACCAATGCCATTGTTGCCGAGGGTCATTCGGAGGCCGCCTTCGTCATTGTCGGGTCTGGGCCGCACGGCGCGGATCCGCACCACGAATGCTCCGACCGGGAATTGCGGCCCGGTGACATCGTCGTCATCGACATCGGCGGACCGGTCGAGCCGGGCTATAACTCCGACTGCACCCGTACCTACAGCCTCGGCGAACCGGATCCGGAGGTGGCCGGGCAGTACGCGGTGCTGCAGCGTGCGCAGGCCGCCGCGGTGGCGGCGGTGCGTCCGGGGGTGAGCGCCGAGTCGATCGACGCGGCCGCCCGAGATGTGCTGGCGCAGGCCGGGCTGGCGGAGTATTTCGTGCACCGCACCGGCCATGGGATCGGCCTGTCGGTGCACGAGGAGCCCTATATCGTCGCCGGTAACGACCAGCCGCTGGCCGAGGGGATGGCGTTCAGCGTCGAGCCCGGCATCTACCTGCCTGGCCGGTGGGGGGCGCGGATCGAGGACATCGTGATCGTCACCGCCGACGGAGCGCTGCCGGTCAACACCCGGTCGCACGACCTGACGGTGGTGCCGCTGCCCTGAGCGGGCGCAGTGCTCAGTGATCGGTGCTGCGGTCGAGCAGGGTGGAGGACCCGAGCACCCTCTTGACCAAAACCTCGATCACCACGCGCTTCGGGTTCGGCTTGGGCGTCCGGTAACGCTGGGCGTAGCGCAGTTCGGCGTCGCGGATGGCCTCTGGAACACGGTTGACGCTCGCCACGCCTTCCAGCGACAGCCAGCGCGCACCGTCCACCTGGGAGAGCACCCCGATATTGCTGCGGTCGGCGTTGACCGCCTTCTGCGAGCCGTCGCTGGTGATCACCCGAGCGATATGGGTCCTGGGATCGAAGGTGAACCCGACGGCCACCACATGCGGGGAGCCGTCGGCGCGAAGGGTTGTCAGCATCGCCAGGTGTCGCTCGGTGAGGAACTCCAGGGCATCGCTGGTCAGGCGGGTCGTGGTGTTGGGCATCACTGATCACGCTAGCGCAGTGAATAATCGCAACCGTGGAGGACACAGCGGACACGGCCGCCAATTCCGGCCCGGTCGTGGTGATCTTCGGCGGCCGCAGCGAAATCGGTGTCGAGGTGGGGATCCGGCTGGCCCCGGCCGCGACGGTGGTGTTGGCCGCCCGGGGCGCCGACCGCCTCGATGAGCAGGTCTCCGCGGTGCGCGCGGCCGGTGCCCGGGAGGTCCGCACGATGGAGTTCGACGCCGATGATCTGAGTGCGCACGGCTCGCTGGTGGAGAACCTGCTTGCCGAATTCGGCCGGATCGACACGGCGGTGCTGGCCTTCGGGATCCTGGGCGAGCAGTCGCGCGCCGAGGTCGACCCGGCCCACGCCGTGGCCATCGTGCACACCGACTACGTCGCCCAGATCAGCCTGCTGACCGTGCTGGCTTCGGCGATGCGGGCCGCCGGGCGAGGCACGCTGGTGGTGTTCTCCTCGGTGGCCGGTGTCCGGGTGCGGCGGGCCAACTACGTGTACGGATCGGCCAAGGCGGGGCTGGACGGATTCGCCAGCGGTCTGGCCGACGCGCTGCACGGCAGCGGCGTGCGGCTGCTGATCGTGCGCCCGGGGTTCGTCGTCGGCCGGATGACGGCCGGAATGGACCCGGCTCCGCTGTCCAGTACGCCGGCGCAGGTGGCGGAGGCGACCGCGCGGGCGCTGGCCCGGGGCCGTCGCACGGTGTGGGTGCCCTGGGCGTTGCGCCCGCTGTTCTTCGGGATGCGGATGCTGCCGCAGCCGCTGTGGCGGAGGTTGCCCCGGTGATGAACGAAGTGAAGACCCGAAGAGGTTTCCGGTGACGTGCATCGTGGTGGGGATCGGCGCCGACGGCATGGCCGGTCTGTCGGAGCGCTCACGGCTCGAACTGCGCAGCGCCACAGTCATTTACGGATCGCCGCGTCAGCTGGATCTGCTTGATGACACGGTTACCGCACCGAGGCATCCCTGGCCCACGCCGATGCTGCCCGCGTTGGAGCATCTACCCGTCGATGAGGACATTCACGTCGTGGCCAGTGGCGATCCGCTGCTGCACGGCATCGGTGCCACCCTGATCAGATTGCACGGCGCCGAGCGGGTGCGGGTGCTACCGCAGGTCTCCTCGGTGAGCCTGGCCTGCGCCCGGATGGGCTGGACCGCCCACGACACCGAGGTCATCAGCCTCGTCACCGCGCCGGTGCACACCGCGGTGCGCCGCGGCGGCCGGGCAGTGGTGCTCTGCCGTGACGCGGGCACCCCCCGAGTGCTGGCCGCCGTCCTGACTGAGACCGGCCGGGGCGCTTCGGAGTTCACCGTCCTCGAGCAACTCGGCGGGGCACGGGAGCGCATCCGCGGTGGCCCGGCCGATGCATGGGCGGCCGCTCCGCCCACCGATATCGATGACCTCAACGTCATCGCGGTGCGCTACCTGCCCGACGAACACGACGGCCTCGTCCTGCCCGACGACGTCTTCAGTCACGATGGCCAGATCACCAAACAGACGGTGCGCGCGGTGACGCTGGCTGCGCTGTCGCCTCGGCCGGGCGAGCTGTTGTGGGATGTCGGATCCGGCTCGGGAAGCATCGCCGTCGAATGGTGCCGAAGCGCGCCGGGTTGTCACGCAGTGGCCTTCGAGGGCAACGCGGCGCGCCGCGACCGGGTCAGCGCCAATGCGCGGTCATTCGGCGCCGATGTCGAGATTCGGGGTGCGGCACCGCAGGACTTCGACGGTGCCGGGCAGCCCGACGTCATCTTCATCGGCGGTGGCCTTACCCGCGGCGACCTGATGCAGGCGTGTGTCGACCGGTTGCCGGCCGGCGGCCGGCTGGTGGCCAACGCGGTCACCGCGGAGTCCGAAGCACTCCTGGTGGAATGGCATTCCCGTCTCGGCGGAGAGCTGCGCCGCTTCCAGCACTATCGCGGCGAGCCACTCGGCGGGTTCACCGGCTGGCGGCCGCTCATGCCGATCACGCAGTGGACGGTGACGACGTTATGAGCCCCGTGTGACGGTTTTCTTCATCGGTGCCGGCCCCGGTGCGGCCGATCTCATCACTGTGCGCGGCCAGCGGCTGCTGCAGCGTTGCAGGGTATGCCTGTATGCCGGCTCGATCATGCCCAGCGACCTGCTCGAGTTCTGCCCATCGGATGCCCGCATCGTCGACACCGGCCCGCTCACCCTGCAGGAAATCGTCGACGAACTCGCCGCCGCGGACGCGGCGGGCCACGACGTCGCCCGCCTGCACTCCGGCGACCCCTCGATCTACAGTGCGGTCGCCGAACAGCGCCGCCGCCTCGACGAACTCGGCATCGACTCCGAAATCGTTCCGGGTGTTCCTGCCTTCGCCGCAGCCGCCGCCGCGTTGGGCCGAGAACTCACGGTGCCCGGGGTGTCCCAGACGGTCACGCTGACCCGGGTGGCGACCCTGTCCACCGCGATGCCGGAGGGGGAGAGCCTCACTGCGCGTGCCGCGTCGGGGGGCACCCTGGTGATCCACCTGGCTGCGCATCGCATCGATCAGATCGTTCCGGAGTTGTTGGCAGGCGGCTACCGGTCCACCACACCTGTCGCGGTGGTGGCATTCGCTTCCTGGCCGCAACAGGTGGTGCTGCGCGGCACCCTGGCCGATATCGCCGAGCAGATGCAGCAGGAGTCGATCACCCGCACGGCGGTGATCATCGTCGGGGATGTGCTTGCTGCCGAGGGCTTTACCGACAGCTATCTGTACTCCACCGGCCGCGCCCGCGGAACGAGACACTGATGCGGGTGCTGCTGTTGGGCGGCACCGCCGAGGCCCGCGCGCTGGCCGCCCGACTGCACCCGGATTTCGATATCGTCAGCTCGCTGGCGGGACGGGTGCCGGATCCGGCGCTGCCGGTGGGCTCGGTGCGTATCGGCGGATTCGGGGGAGTACCTGGATTGCGGAACTGGTTGGGCGACAACCACATCACCGCAGTCGTCGACGCCACCCATCCGTTCGCCGCTACCATCACCGCACACGCTGCGCAGGCCTGCGGGGAACTTGGCATGCCGTATCTGGTTCTGCACCGGCCGCCGTGGGAGGACGACGGGGCGATCCGGGTGAGATCCGATACTGAGGCTGCCGAAGTCGTGGCAGCCAAAGGCTATTCGCGGGCATTTCTCACCACTGGACGTTCCGGGACCGCGGCGTTCCGCGACAGCGACGCCTGGTTCCTGATCCGTGTGGTCACCGCACCGGAGCCGGCGGCGCTGCCGCGAAACCACCACCTGCTGCTGTCCCGGGGGCCCTACCGCTATGACGAGGAATTCGCCCTGCTCGACGACCACCGCGTCGAGGCGCTGGTGACCAAGAACAGTGGGGGAGAGATGACCCGGGCCAAGCTCGACGCCGCCAGGAATCTCGGCGTCGACGTGGTGATGATCCAGCGGCCGGAGCTGCCAGCCGGACTGGCGGTCGTGGAGTCGGTGTCGGATGCCGCCGAATGGGTGCTGCGTCAGCCCGGGTAGCGGCGCGGGGTGAACACCGTGTCGCCGTACCACTGGGTCTGTGACGAACCCACGATCAGCAGGCAGCGCATATCGATATCTGCCGGATCCAGATCCGCCAATCGCACCACCCGTACCGACTCGTTCGGCCCGGAGACGTCGCGGCCGATCACCACCGGGGTACCGGCATCGCGATGCTCCAGCAGCAGATCCCGCATTGCAGCCACCTGCCAGGTCCGGCTCTTCGAGGCCGGGTTGTAGACCGCCAGCACTAGATCGGCGGCGGCCGCGGCCGACAACCGCGCGGCGATGACATCCCAGGGTTTGAGCCGGTCCGAGAGCGACACCACGGCGTAGTCGTGCCCCAACGGCGCGCCCACCCGGCTGGCCACGGCCTGGGCGGCGGTCATTGCCGGGATCACCCGAACATCCACACCCGGCCACTGCTTGGCCTCCTCGAGGACCGCGGTGGCCATCGCGAAAACGCCCGGGTCACCGGAGGACACCACCGCCACCGCACGGCCCTGCTCGGCCAGTTCGCAGGCCAGCCGGGCCCGCGCGGTTTCGTCGGTGTTGTCGCTGGGATGGCGGCGCTGCCCCGGGGCGGGTGGCACCCGGTCCAGGTACGGCCCGTACCCGATCAGGTCGGTGGCCGACGCCAACTCCTCGCGGCTCTGCGGTGTCATCCATCCGACGTCGCCGGGGCCGAGGCCGACCACCGCGACGGTGCCGTTGTGCGGTGAGCGCGGCGCGCTGCGGCCGTCGCCGGGAAGGATTGCCAGCGAGAAGTACGGGACATCAGTCGGATCCACTGTGGCAGCCGGTAGCACCCGCTGTCCCTCGGTGCTGGCGCGCTCCACGTACAGCGCGTCATCGAGTCGGCCGGATAGTGAAAGCGCCTCGCGCACTTGGGGATAGGTGCGCCCGAGTTTCATGATCACCGCGGCGTCGGTATCCGTCAGCCGACGCGCCAGTTCGGCGACCGGAAGTGTGCCGGGCAGGATGGACAGCACCTCGTCGCCGGTCACCAAGGGGATGCCGGTTGCCGCGGAGGCGGCGCTGACCGACGTCACCCCGGGCACGATCACCGCATCGAATCGTCGGGTGAGCCGGGTGTGCATGTGCATATAGGAGCTGTAGAACAGCGGGTCGCCCTCGGCCAGCAGGGCGACGTTGCGCCCCTGCTCCAAGTGCCCGGCGATGCGATCGGCCGCCGCGGTGTAGAAATCCTGCATGGCGCCGTCGTAGCCGCCGGGGTGGTCGGTGGTCTCGGTGGTCACCGGGTAGATCAGGTGTTCCTCGATCTGACCGGGGCGCAGGTACGGCTCGGCGATGCGGCGCGCGATGCTGCGGCCGTGCCGGGCGCTGTGATACGCCACCACATCGGCCTCGCCGATCACCCGGGCGGCCTTGACCGTCACGAGTTCCGGGTCGCCGGGGCCAAGCCCGACGCCGTAGAGCGTGCCGCTCATTCGGCGAGCCTCATTCGCGCGCACTCGCGATCCCGTTGACGGCGGCCGCGGCCATCGCGCTGCCGCCGCGACGTCCCAGCACCACCAGGTACTCCATGCCGCGGGGGTTGTCGACCAGTTCGGTCTTGGACTGCGCGGACCCGACGAACCCGACCGGGCCGCCGAGCACCGCAACAGGCGGGGGCACGCCCTCGTCGATGAGTTCCAGCAGCCGGAACAACGCGGTCGGGGCATTGCCGATGGCCATTACCGAGCCGGCCAGCCGGTCGGCCCACAGCTCCACCCCGGCCGCGGATCGGGTGGTCTCCCGGCGGTGCGCCAGATCAGCGGCGCCCGGATCGGCCACCAGGGAGACCACCTGGTTGCCGGCCGGCAGTCGGGCGGCGGTGATCCCAGCGGCGACCATCGACGAGTCGCACAGGATCGCCGCACCGTCGGTCAGCGCGGCGTGGGCGGCGGCCACCACGCCGGGGGTGAAGGCGATGTGCTCGGTCAGGTCGACTTGCCCGCAGGTGTGGATCAGCCGCACCACCACCCGGGCGACGTCCTCGGGGAACGGGCTCAGGTCGGATTCGGCCCGGATCGTCGCGAAAGACTGCCGGTAGATCTCGCCGGCGTCGCGGTTGTAGTCGAGCACGATGATCACCCTACGGTCGGGCGGTTGAGAGGGACGTAGCTGTCTCCGGTGGCGACCAGCACAGGACCGGAGGGTGGACTGCCGCAGGCGCGTTCGCAGCCCACATAGTGCACGGTGCCGGTGACCGATCCGGACTCTGCCGCCCGGGTCGCCTCGGCCCGCACATCGGCCATCGACCGCTCGCACCCCGGACTGCCCACGCAGGCGGAGATGTCCAGCCAGCGTGAGGCCGCGTCGAATACCAGTCCCAGCGGAGCCAGCACCCGCAGTGCGGTGTCGGCCACCTGCTCGGTCAGATCGCAGACCAGCAGTGAGCGACGCGGGGTGATGACCACCGGTGCCCCGATGGCGGCGACGAACTGCGCCTGCCGGGCCGACAGCACGCCGAGTGGCACCGCCGCGCCCAGCGCCACGGCCCCGTCATCCTGCTCGACCCAGCCGACCGGAGGTCGCGGCGGGGTGAATCCGCCGACTGCCGGCGCGGAGGGCTCGTACCCAGTCAGTAGAACGCTCGGATCATCCAATTCAGCTATCCGCCAAGCATTTCCGCGAATTTGCGCGAACCGGCGCGCAACCGTGAGCAGACTTTCTACCGACCCCTCCCGACTGAGTCGGACACCGGTGTCGCGGCCGGCCACGACAAGCGCGACAGCATCGGGAAGAACATGTACGCCGACGTCGGCGGCCATCCCGGAGACGTCGGCGGTGCCGTCATCGATGCCGAACAGGAACCGGCCCGGCAGCCCGGCCAGGACCGGGTCGGACTGGATGCCGCAGTCCAATGCGGCCACCCACGGCCGGATGTCGTCGTTTCCGCCAAGGCGTCCGGACAACGGGGAGGCGACGATATTGCGGACCCGCTCATGGGTCGTCGACGGCAGCAGTCCGGCGGCGCCCACCGCGGCCGCGACCGCAGCTGCGTCGCTGACACCGCGCAATTGCACATTGCCGCGGGCGGTGAGTTCCAGGGTGCCGGCCCCGAACCGGATGGCGGCGTCGGCGAGGGCCTCAAGCTGATCCGGGCCGATCATCCCGCCCGGTAGCCGAACCCGGGCCAGCAGACCGTCGGCGGCCCGGTGCACCTGAAGGGCGCCGGGGCAGGCGTCCTCGTCGCGCGTCCTGGTCACGCTCTCACGTTACGGCCCGCGGCATGTCACGATGGGGAGCAGGGATCGGAGTCCAGGTATCCGGAACCCATCAGACCAGGGGGTTGCGCCACGACGGCTCGCTTCGCCGGTGAAACCAGGCCCGCGGGACGGGTGGCGGTCCTGCTCGGGCTGGTTGTCGTTGCCGGGGTGCTGCTGGGTGGTCGGATACCCGACGTCCGGACCGGTCCAGAGCAGCAACCCCAGAACGGCGCCGCGTCGCTGATCGGTGTGATCACGCTGCTGGCGGCCTCGGTGTTGATCATGGCGATCGCCCTGGCCGCGTCGTTCCGCAGACCGGTGCCGGACGCTCCCGCCGACCGCCGGGAACTGCCCCGCGAGGTTTCCGGACCGCGGGCCCGGCCCAGTCGGCGGATGCTGCTGCTGATCGCTGCTGCCCTGACCGCCGGATGGCTGTTCGCACTCCTGCTGGGTGGTCTACTGGGCGCCGAACCGACCGAACTCGGGTATCAGCCGCCGGCGGACCGCACGCCCGTTCAGCCGGCCGCCGGGCCGCCGGCGGCTCCCGCCGCGCCGCAACCACGGCAACAGGAGTCCGACGGTCGGGTGCTGCGCTACCTCGAGGTGACGACCGTGGCTCTGGTGGTGATGACCCTCGTCGGCACGGTGGTGACTGCTGTCCGGCGCCGGCGCGGGAGGCGGCCCGCGGCGCCGCTGCCGCCGACGGCCGAGCGGGCGCCCTCGGAGCCCGGACCCGAACCTCTCGCGGTAGCGGCCGAGCGGGGACTGGCCGAGGTCGGCGATCTCAGCCGCGGTCCCCGCGAGGCCATCATCGCCTGCTACGCGGCCATGGAGCAGGCGCTCGCCGGTTCCCCGGGGGCGGCCCCGCAGGTGTCCGACACGCCCTCGGAGGTGCTCGCGCGGGCGGTGGGACACCGTGCGGTCCGGGCCGGCAGCGCCACAACCCTGGTGGAGGTGTTCGCCGAAGCGCGGTTCAGCCGACACGTGATGACCGAAGACCACCGCGAGGTTGCCGAACGGGCGCTGCGGGCGGTTCTCGACGAGCTGCGGCAGCCATCCTCATGACCACGGCGATGACCCGGGCCGTGGTGGCCGGCGGGTTCCTCCTGGTCATGCTGATCGAGGTGACGGTGTTCGCCATCGACCGGCGCTGGGCGCTGCCGGTTGCGGCGGTGGCGGTGGCGGTGTTCGCGATCGTCCTGCGCGACAGCTTCGTCGGGGTGCGGCCGGAGCGCCAGACCGAACCGGTGGCCGACGCCGCCCTGGAATCCCTGCTCGGCTGGCAGTCCCGAACCGAGGCGATGATCGGGTGGGCCGACGCCAGTCGCGCGAGCTGGGACCGGTATCTGCGACCGCGGTTGGCCCGGGAATTCATGCTGGCGACCCGGATCAAGGATCCGGCGGCACTGGCCGCCACCGGCGCGATGGTGTTCGGCGCGGAACTCTGGCAGTGGGTCGATCCCAACAACGCGCCGGCGGGCGGCCGCGACGAGCCCGGACCCGGACGGGCGGCACTCGAGGAAATCCTGCGACGACTGGAAGAACTGTGACGACTGAAGCCACGTCGGGGGCCGGTTCGGGAGCCGCTACCACCACCGCGCTCTGCGAAGCCGTCCTCGATGAGGTCGAGCGGGCGGTTGTCGGCAAGCGGGCGGCGTTGACGTTGATCCTGACCTCGGTGCTGGCCGGCGGTCACGTGCTGATCGAGGATCTGCCCGGGATGGGCAAGACGCTGATCGCGCGGTCGATGGCAATGGCATTGGGGCTGCGGTTCACCCGCGTGCAGTTCACCCCGGATCTGCTGCCCGCAGACCTGCTCGGCTCGACCATCTACGACATGCGCTCGGGTCATTTCGAGTTCCGTCGCGGCCCGATCTTCACCAACCTGCTGATGGCCGATGAGATCAACCGGACCCCGCCCAAGACGCAGGCTGCACTGCTGGAGGCGATGGCCGAACACCAGGTCAGCATCGACGGCGAAACCCACCGGCTGCCGTCGCCGTTCGTCGTCATCGCCACCGACAACCCGATCGAATTCGAGGGCACCTACCCGTTACCGGAGGCCCAGCTGGATCGGTTCGCGGTGAAGGTCACGCTGGACTACCTCTCGGAGAGCGACGAGACCGCGATGTTGCGCCGCCGCCTGGAGCGCGGATCGGCGGAGGTCGAGATCGCCGAGGTGGTGGACGCCGATCAACTGGTGGCGATGCGGGAGTCGGTCGAGGGGGTCTCGGTGCACGAGGATGTGCTGAGATACGTGGTCTCGCTGGCCACCGCCACCCGCAACCATCCGCAGCTGGTCGTCGGTGCCAGCCCCCGCGCGGAACTGGATCTGGTTCAGCTGGCTCGGGCCCGAGCCCTGCTCAGCGGTCGGGACTTCGTCCTGCCCGAGGATGTCAAGGCACTGGCGGTTCCGGCGCTGGGCCATCGGATCACCCTGCGGCCGGAGATGTGGGTGCGCAGCCTGCATGGCACCGATGTCGTGGAGCAGCTGCTGCGCCGGCTCCCCGTTCCGCGGGCGCCCGAGCGGGCCTAGCGGATGGACGACTCCGCTCGCCAGGTCGATGCCCACCTGGTCTGGCGCACATCGGTTCTGGCCCAGTCGCTGTTCCTCTGCGCGGCCGTGGCGCTGGCGGCGGCGATGCTGCCCGGGCGGTGGCAGCTGATCGCCTTCGCCGCTCCGATGCTGGGCGTGCTGGCCTCACTCGGCTGGCAGCGGCTTCCGGCCACGCTTGCGGTGGCGGCCCACCCGGCTGCACAGCGCTGTTTCGAGGGGGAGCCGGTCCAGCTGGTGACCGAGGTGCGCCGATATCCGGACGGGGCCACCGTCGACCTGACGGTGACCGCGTTACCCGGCATGCAGATCGACGACGCAGGTGAGGGCGATCCGGAGCGCCGGACGGTGTCGGTCAGCGCTCCGAGATGGGGACGCTACCCGCTGACGGCGCAGGTCGAGGTCATCGCGGCCGGGGGGTTGCGCATCGCCACCGGAACTGCGGAGGTCGCCGATGTCTTCGTTTTTCCGGTGGCGCAGCCCACCTCCACCGCTACTCCCAGGGCCGAAGTTCCCCAGCGGCTCGGCACCCACCTGACCCGTCACACCGGCCCCGGTGTGGAATACGCCGATATCCGTCCCTACGTCCCGGGTGACCAGTTGCGGACGGTCAACTGGTCGGTCAGCGCCCGACGCGGCAGTCTGCACGTCACCGAACGGCTCACCGATCGGTCCGTCGACGTGGTGGTGCTGGTGGACTCCAGCGCGCAGCCGGCCGGCCCGGCGACGGCCGACACCGCCCGGGTGGTGGAGGGCGCCGTTCAGGTGGTGCAGTCCGCGCTGCGCAACGGAGACCGTGCCGGGGTGGTCGCCCTCGGCGGCCAGCGTCCGAGATGGCTGGGTCCGGACATCGGCCAACGGCAGTTCTACCGGGTTCTCGATGCGGTGCTCGGGGTCAGCGGACGCCAGGTGACCGGGACGCTGGCCCCGCAGCCCGCCGTCCCGCCGGGGGCGGTGGTGGTGGCGTTCTCCACACTGCTGGACACCGCGTTCGGAATGGCGCTGATCGACCTGCGCCGCCGCGGTCACGTCGTAGTCGTGGTCGACGTGTTGCAGGGCTACCCGCTCGGTGGTGACGCCGACCCGCTGCTGCAGCGGATGTGGGCGCTGGAGCGCTCGGTGATGTGCCGGGATATGCGGGTTATGGGCGTCGAGGTGGTCTCCTGGCCGACCGATATCCCGTTGGACCATGCCATGCGACTGCTCCCCGACAGGGCCCGGCGCGGCGGCCGGCGACGACGTCGATGACAGCGATGACCCGGCCGTTCTCAGCGGTCTTCGCGGCGCTGATGGTCCTCGCGGCGGCGTGGCCGGCCGGACCGGCCGGTTTCGCCGCGGTGGCCCCGGCGACTGCGGCGGCGCTGGCCGGGGTGTTCTTCCGCCCGGCGGCAACGGTGTCGGTGCTGCTGACCGTGGCGGCAGTGGCTCTTCTCGACACACCACCGTTGTTCGCCGCCGCTTCCGGTCTGTCGGCGGCGGCTTATCTCATCACCCGGCACGCCGCGGACCGGGGCGGGATCGCGATCACCGTCCCCGCTGCGATCGGCATGGTCGGCTTCAGCGTGGCGGGGCTGATGGCCACTGCCGTACCGCTGCGGATCACCTGGGCTCCGCTGCTGGCGCCGGCCGTCGTGGTTGCCATCCTGGTCGCCGTCGCGGCCCCGCTACTGCGTCAGGTGCGCTCCGAACCCGTCCCTGACCCGGGCCCGGCACCCGTGGCCGATCGCGATCCGGCTGCCTAGGGTACGAATAGCGGGTGCCCCGGCCCACCGTTCTGCTGCTCTCCACCTCGGATACCGACCTCATGACCGCTCGTGCCAGCGGCGCGCGGTACCGGCTGTCCAATCCGTCCCGGCTGATCGAGGGTGAACTGCCCGGCCTGCTCGCCGATGCCGACGTGGTGGTGGTGCGCGTACTGGGTGGCTACCGGGCCTGGCCGGACGGTATCGACAGCGCCGTCGCGAGCGGGCTGCCGGTGCTGGTCGTCAGCGGGGAGCAGGCCCCCGACGCCGATCTGATGGAGCGCTCGACCGTGCCGGCGGGCATCGCCGTGCAGGCCCACACCTACCTGGCTGAAGGCGGGGTGGAGAACCTCCGCCAACTGCACGCCTTCCTGTCCGACACCGTGCTGATGACCGGGTTCGGGTTTGCCCCGCCGGCGGCCACCCCGACCTGGGGGGTGCTGGAGCGCTCGTGTCCGTCCGCGGCGGGCTGCCCGTCCCGAACCCCGTGCTCTCCGGCAGCGTCATTGCCGGCACAGCCGGTGGTGGCCGCCCGGGCGAACCTCGACGGCCCGACCGTCGCGATCCTGTACTACCGTGCCCAGCAACTGGCGGGCAATACCGCCTATATCGAGGCGCTGTGCTGTGCCGTCGAACGCGCGGGTGGACGGCCGCTGCCGGTGTATTGCACCTCGCTGCGCAATCCGGAACCGGAACTGCTGACACTGCTCGGCAGCGCCGATGCCATGGTGGTCACCGTGCTGGCGGCCGGCGGTGCGCGGCCGGCATCGGTCGGTGCGGGCGGGGATGATGAAGCGTGGGACGTCAAACACCTTGCCGCACTGGATGTCCCTATCCTCCAGGGGCTGTGCCTTACCGGTTCTCGATCGCGCTGGAGCGATAACGACGACGGGATGAGCCCACTTGACGTGGCGACCCAGGTCGCTGTGCCGGAGTTCGACGGCCGGATCATCACGGTGCCGTTCTCCTTCAAGGAGATCGACGATGACGGCCTGATCTCCTATGTGCCCGATCCGGAACGGTGTGCGCGGGTGGCCGGCCTGGCCGTCAACCATGCGAGGCTGCGGCGGGTACCGGCGGCGGACAAGCGGTTGGCGTTGATGTTCTCGGCCTACCCCACCAAACATTCCCGGATCGGCAACGCGGTCGGGCTGGACACCCCGGCCAGCACCATCGCACTGCTGAAAGCATTGCGCGACAGCGGTTACGACATCGGCGAGGTGCCCGGCATGGAGGCCGGTGACGGCGATGCGCTGATGCACGCCCTCATCGAGCGCGGCGGACAGGATCCGGACTGGCTCACCGAGGGGCAGTTGGCCGGAAACCCGATCCGCATCCCCGCGGCCCGCTACCGCCAGTGGTTTGCCGAACTGCCCGCCGGACTCGCCGACGCCGTCGTCGGCCATTGGGGGCCGCCGCCGGGTGACCTGTACGTCGACCGCAGCCAGCACCCCGATGGCGAGATCGTCGTCGCCGCAATGGCATCCGGCAACACCGTGATTCTGGTGCAGCCGCCGCGCGGATTCGGCGCCAATCCGGTGGCGATCTACCACGACCCCGATCTTCCGCCCAGCCACCACTACCTGGCCACCTACCTCTGGCTGCGGCACGATTTCGGCGCGCACGCGCTCGTGCACCTCGGCAAGCACGGAAACCTGGAGTGGCTTCCCGGCAAGACGCTCGGATTGTCTGCGGACTGCGCGCCCGACGCCGCCCTGGGCGACCTGCCTCTGGTCTACCCGTTCCTGGTCAACGACCCCGGCGAGGGCACCCAGGCCAAACGCAGGGCGCATGCCACCCTGATCGACCATCTCATTCCACCGATGGCGCGGGCGGAGACCTATGGCGATATCGCCCGCCTCGAGCAACTTCTCGACGAGCATGCCGGGGTGGCCGCCCTGGACCCGGCCAAACTTCCGGCCATCCGCCAGCAGATCTGGACCCTGATGCGATCGGCGAAGATGGACCACGACCTCGGGCTGGCCGAACGCCCCGAGGACGACCACTTCGACGACATGCTGCTCCACGTCGACGGTTGGCTCTGTGAGATCAAGGACGTGCAGATCCGCGACGGTCTGCACATCCTCGGCGTGGCGCCGGCGGGGGAGTCCGAACTGGATCTGGTGCTGTCGATCCTGCGCGCCCGGCAACTGTTCGCCGGCGAGCAGCACCTGCCCGGACTGCGCCAGGCTCTCGGACTGGCCGAGGACGGCACAGACGACCGCACCCGGGTTGACGAGGCGGAACGCCGGGCCCGCGACCTGCTGGCCGCCCTGCAATCCGGCGGGTGGGACGCCGACCGGGTCGGGGAGATCACCGACGACCCCGCGCTGGCCCGCATTCTGACGTTCGCGGCCACCGAGGTGGTGCCCCGACTGGCCGGCACGGCCGGTGAGATCGACCAGATTCTGCGGGCGTTGGACGGCCGCTATATTGCCGCCGGACCCTCCGGATCGCCGCTGCGCGGTCTGATCAACGTGTTGCCCACCGGCCGGAACTTCTACTCGGTGGACCCCAAGGCCATGCCGTCGCGACTGGCCTGGGAAACCGGCGTGGCGATGGCCGATTCGCTGCTGGCGCGCTACCGCGCCGACTACGGGCAGTGGCCGCGCTCGGTCGGACTGTCGGCGTGGGGCACGTCGGCGATGCGGACTTCCGGCGACGATATCGCCGAGATCCTCGCACTGCTCGGAGTACGGCCGGTCTGGGATGACGCATCCCGGCGGGTGATCGACCTCGGGGCGATTCCGCTCGCGGAACTGGGGCGGCCCCGCATCGATGTGACGGTGCGAATCTCCGGCTTTTTCCGGGATGCCTTCCCGCATGTCGTGACAATGCTCGATGATGCGGTGCGCTTGGCCGCCGGCCTCGACGAGCCAGCCGAGCTGAACTACGTGCGCGCCCACGTCCAGGCCGACCTCGCCGAACACGGTGACGAACGTCGGTCCACCACAAGGATTTTCGGCTCGAAGCCGGGAACCTACGGTGCCGGTCTGCTGCAGCTGATCGACAGCCGGAATTGGCGCGACGACGCTGACCTGGCCGAGGTCTATACCGCCTGGGGCGGATTCGCCTACGGCCGCGGTCTCGATGGCCGCCAGGCCGGCGAGGATATGCGGCAGCAGTACCGCCGCATCATGGTCGCCGCCAAGAACACCGACTGCCGCGAACACGATATCGCCGATTCCGATGACTACTTCCAGTACCACGGCGGGATGGTGGCCACCGTGCGGGCGCTGACCGGTCAGGCTCCGGCGGCCTATATCGGCGACAACACCCGCCCGGACGCGGTGCGTACCCGGACGCTGTCCGAGGAGACCACCCGGGTGTTCCGGTCCCGGGTGGTCAATCCGCGGTGGATGGCCGCGATGCGCCGGCACGGCTACAAGGGCGCCTTCGAGATGGCCGCCACGGTGGACTATCTGTTCGGCTACGACGCGACGGCTCGGGTGATGGCCGACTGGATGTATGAGGAACTGACCGCGCAGTACGTTCTGGACCCGCAGAACCGCAAATTCCTGTCCGAGTCCAACCCGTGGGCGTTGCACGGCATGTCGGAGCGCCTGCTGGAGGCGGCGGGCCGCGGGATGTGGGAGAAACCGGACCCGGCCACCCTGGCCCGGCTGCGGCAGGTGCTGCTGGAAGCCGAGGGTGACGTTGAAGCTCGGTGAGCCGGTAGGTTAGGGGCATGGCTGTCACTTTCGACGACGTCTCCAAGGCCCAGTACGTGCTGCTCACCACCTTCACCAAGGACGGCCGGCCCAAGCCGACCCCGATCTGGATCGCCCGCGACGGCGATCGGGCCTTGGTGATCACCGAGAAGAACTCCTGGAAGGTCAAGCGGATCCGCAACACCCCGCGGGTCACGCTGGCGATATGCGATATGAAGGGCAAGGTCAAGAGCGACACCGTAGAAGCCGTCGCCACCGTCCTCGACGAGTCCCAGACCGAATCGGTTTACCAGGCGATCAACCAGCGTTACGGGATCGTCGGGCGGATTTTCAACTTCTTCTCCAAGCTGCGCGGCGGGGCCAAGCGCACCGTCGGCCTGGAGATCCGCCCAGCCTGAGGCGAGGCCGCGGGATGGTTTTTCCACCCCGGGACGTTGAGATAGATAGCGTTGTTTTCAACGATTTCTAAGGAGCGAACATGGAAACGTCCATCTCGACAAGGCGGAGCCGGGTCAAGTACCTGGTTGCAGGTCTTGCCGCCGCCGCCCTGCCGCTCATCGCGGTCTCTGTCGGATCGGCGCCGATGGCGCTGGCAGACTGCGACAATATCGTCGACAGCAACGGCAGTTTCTCGATGGACTGTGCGCCGGCGGGTATGGCGGACACCAACGGGGCTCCCGTCCAAGCGCCGTCGATCAACGACTTCAATCTGACCGAAGCCGAAGTTTCCGAACCGGGCTGGAACCGCTAGGGGCCGGATCGGCCCGTCGGTGAGAGTGGCCAATCCGTAACCAGGATCATGGAACCGGGTAGGTTCTCGGGACGTTTCCAGGTCATGGTGAAACGACCGATTCTGCGATCTTCGGCCCGGTATCTGGGTCTCTACGCATTCGTCGAAATCGCCGTCCTGGCTCTGTTGGTCTGGGCGCTCGGTCTGGGCTGGACGCTGGTCGTGCTGGCAGCGACGTTCATGGTCGGCGTCCTGCTGGCTGCATCCCAGGTCAAGGGTCAAGTCGTCGCTGCGCGCCGGGCCCGGGCAAACCCTGAGGCCGCGGTGGCCGACGGTGTGCTGGTCGGGGTGGGCTCATTCCTGGTTTTCCTGCCCGGGGTGGTCACCACGGCCGCGGGTGTGCTGATGTTGGCCCCGCCGACCCGTGGAGCGATGCGGCCACTGGCCGCCACCATGCTGACTCGAGGTGTGGTCCGCCGAATGGAATCGCTCAACATCAACCTCACCCCGGGCGGTGCCCGGGCCGGGCACGGGGACTACATCGACGGGGACTACATCGACGGGGAAGTGATCGGCGAAGTCGTCGACCAACTGCCCGCCCGCCGCTGAACCAGTCGCGCGAACCGGCACACTGTCACCCGTGACAACACTGCTGCTCAATGGGAGGGTGTACAGCCCGTCGCACCCGGACGCCACCGCGATGGCAGTTCGGGACGGGGTGGTCGCATGGCTGGGCAGCGATGCCGTCGGCCGTGACCAGTTCCCCGCCGCCGAGCAGATCGACCTGGCCGGGGCCCTGCTGGCCCCGGCTTTCGTTGACAGCCACGTCCACCTGACCGCCACCGGCTTGATGCGCACCGGGTTGGACCTCGGGCCGGCCACTAGCCGACAGGACTGCCTGCGGCTGCTCGCCGAGCATGTCGCGGCGCATCGGGGGCAACCGGTGTGGGGACATGGCTGGGATGACACCGACTGGGACCGACCGCCGAGCACGGCCGATATCGACGCAGTCGTCGGCTCTGCGCCGGTCTACCTCGCCCGGGTCGATGTTCACTCCGCCGTGGGATCGTCGCCTCTGCGGGACCGTGTGCCGGGGCTGTCTGCCGCCCGGGGTTTCGATCCGCAGCGACCGCTCACCTCGGCAGCCCATCACCTGGTTCGCGCCGAAGCCCGCCGCCTGCTCACCTGGCGGCAGCGCGACGAGGCCCGCCGCGCCGCACTGGACGCCGCTGCCGCGAACGGCATTGTGGCGGTGCATGAATGCGCCGGACCGGAGATCGGCGGTGTGGAGGACTGGGCCGAACTGTATGCCGTCGAGCACGGGGTCGAGGTGATCGGCTACTGGGGTGAGGCGGTGTCCACCGCGGCGCAGGCCCGCGCGCTGATCGACGCCACCGGTGCCCGCGGTCTGGCCGGCGACCTCTTCGTCGACGGCGCGCTGGGCTCACGGACGGCCTGGCTATCCGAACCGTATGCCGATGCCACCGACTGCACCGGCAGCTGCCACCTGGACCCGGACACTGTCGGCGAACATCTGCTGGCCTGTACCGAGGCCGGGATCGCCGCGGGGTTCCACGTCATCGGTGATGCGGCGGTGACCGCGGTGGTCGATGCCCTGGGAAGGACGGTGCAGCGGTTCGGTGCGCCGGCCGTGGCCCGCTGCGGGCACCGGCTGGAGCATGTCGAGATGGTGACCGCCGAACAGGCCGCCGCCCTCGGCAGGTGGGGGATCACGGCCAGCATGCAGCCGGGATTCGATGCACTGTGGGGCGGGCCCGACGGTATGTACGCCCGGCGCCTCGGACCCGGCCGCGCCGCCGCGCTCAACCCGCTTGCGCTGTTAGCATCGGCAGGCGTGCCCCTCGCCTTCGGTTCGGATTCCCCTGTGACCAGCATGAATCCGTGGTCCTGGGTGCGTGCGGCGAGTCGGCATCAGACCCCGGGCAGCGCAATATCGCCGCGGGCGGCCTTCATCGCGGCGACCCGCGGGGCCTGGCGGGCCGGTGGGGTGCGTGACGGTATCACCGGAACCCTGGTTCCCGGAGCACCCGCCAGCTATGCGGTGTGGGACACCGATGACCTCGACGTCACCGCTCCGGCCGACAGCGTCCAACGCTGGTCCACCGACCCACGGTCACGGGTGCCGGCACTGCCGAGACTGGAGGCCGGGGACGCGCTGCCGCACTGCCGGCAGACCGTGCACCGCGGTGTCGTGCTGCATGGCTGAGGCGGCCGCGGGGATGCGGTTGGGCGCCGCCCTGGTGCCGCGGGTGGTGCGATTGGCGGCGAGCCTGTTGGGCGGTCTGCTGCTGTGCGTGAGCTTTCCGCCAACGGGCTGGTGGTGGTCGGCGGTCCCTGCGCTCGCGCTGCTGACCTGGGTGCTGGTGCACCCGGGAACCACGCCGGCCGGCGGCTTCGGATACGGGTTCCTGTTCGGGCTGGCTTTCTACCTGCCACTGCTGCCGTGGGTCAGCGGGTTCGTCGGTGTGCCGCCCTGGCTGGCGCTGGCGGTTCTGCAGGCGCTGTTCCCGGCGGTGTTCGGCATGTTCGCGGTGCTGGTAGCCCGACTGCCCGGCTGGCCGCTGTGGCTGGCCTTCCTGTGGTCGATGCAGGAGTGGCTGAAGTCCAGTATCCCGTTCGGCGGATTCCCCTGGGGGGTAGTGGCTTTCGGCCAGACGAACGGACCCTTCCTGGCGCTCGCCCAGCTGGCGGGCGCGCCGTTGGTATCGTTCGCCATCGCACTGCTCGGCACCTCGCTGTGCGCCCTGGCGATTGAGATCGTCCACCGGGTCAGCCGGCCGGTCGAACGGCATCGCGGACCCGGTGCCCTGGTGCTGTCCGCGGGGTGCATCTGTGCGGTGTTGCTGACCACCGCGGTCGCGGCGCCCGGGGTGCGCCGCGCGGGGACGGCCGTCGGCGACGAACCGGCGGTCACCATCGCCGCGGTGCAGGGCAACGTCCCCCGGCTGGGACTGGACTTCAACGCCCAGCGCCGCGCAGTGCTGGACAACCACGTCCGGCAGACTCTCCAACTCGCCGAGGACGTCCGCGCCGGCGAGGCCCCGCAGCCGCAGTTCGTGATCTGGCCGGAGAACTCCTCCGATATCGATCCGCTGACCAACGCCGACGCCGCCCAGCAGATCGACCTCGCCGCCCGGGCGATCGGTGTTCCGATCCTGGTCGGTGCGGTGGTCGCCCACCCGGATGCGACGTCGGCCAATCCCGCGGCCTCCAACACCGTCATCGTGTGGGACCCGGTCCGCGGTCCGGGCGAGCGCCACGACAAGCAGATCGTTCAGCCGTTCGGGGAGTACCTACCCTGGCGAGCGTTCTTCACCCGACTGTCGTCATACGCCGAACGGGCCGGCTACTTCGTGCCCGGCAGCGGCACCGGGGTGGTGAGCCCCGCCGGAGTACCCGTCGGAGTGGCCACCTGCTGGGAGGTCATCTTCGACCGCGCCCTGCGCCAGTCGGTCCGCAACGGTGCCCAGGTGCTGGCGGTGCCCACCAACAACGCCACCTTCGACGAGGCGATGAGTAAACAACAATTGGCGTTCGCCACGCTGCGCGCGGTCGAACACGGCCGTTACGTCATCGTCGCCGGCACCACCGGTATCAGCGCCGCGATCGCCCCGGACGGCCGGGAAATAGTCCGGACCGCCTTCTTCAGCCCCGCCTACCTCGATGTGACGGTGCGGTTGCGGACCGATGTGACCCCGGCCACCCGGTGGACCGTCGCGGTGCAGTGGCTGCTGGTGGCTGTTGCAGTCGCCGCTATCGGTGCGGCGATACTGCAGAATGGTGGGTTCGTGCGGCTTGGCAGCCGACGCAGGACCGTTGAAGAACCCGATGTCCGCCAGGACACCGCCACTGAGGGAGTCGCATGAGCACCTCCGGGAGCAGGCCTCGCAAGGCCGAGGCCAAGAAGGCCCCCCGCAAGAGCCCTGAGCTTCCCAGCCGGCGGACCCTGGTGATCATCCCTACCTACAACGAGTCCGAGAACCTCCCATTGATCATGGGACGGGTGCGCAAGTCCCAACCCGAGGTACACGTTCTGGTGGTCGACGACGGCAGCCCGGATGGCACCGGTGCACTGGCCGACGAGTTCGCGGCGGCCGACCCGGACCGGGTCCACGTCATGCACCGCACCGCCAAGGACGGTCTGGGCGCGGCCTATCTGGCCGCGTTCGGCTGGGGACTGGAACGCGGCTACACCGTTCTGGTAGAGATGGATGCTGACGGCAGCCACGCTCCCGAACAGCTCTACCGGCTGCTTGACGCCATCGACAACGGTGCTGATCTGGCGATCGGCTCGCGATACGTCGACGGCGGAACGGTGCGAAACTGGCCCTGGCGGCGGCTGGTGCTCTCCAAGAGTGCGAACACCTACGCCCGGGTGCTGCTGGGTGTCGGCATCCACGACATCACCGCCGGTTACCGGGCCTACCGTCGCGAGGTGCTGGAGAAACTCGACCTCGCGACCGTCGAATCCAAGGGCTACTGCTTCCAGATCGACCTGACCTGGCGGGCGATCAACCACGGGTTCGCCGTCACCGAGGTGCCGATCACCTTCACCGAACGCGAACTCGGCGTATCGAAGATGAGCGGATCCAACATCCGCGAGGCGATGGCGAAGGTCGCCCAGTGGGGGATCAACGGCCGTCTCAACGGCTCCCGCCGCGGTTAGGCCCGGCGGGGCGCCGTCAGCTTCCGCGGCGCTTGGTCTTGATCAGGTCCAGGCGCTCCTTGAGCAACTCGTCGAGTTCCTCGATCGAGCGGCGCTCCAGCAGCATGTCCCAGTGGGTCCTCGGCGGCTTGACCTTCTTCGGCTCCGGGATATCGCCCTCGATCAGCGTTCCCTCGAGCCCGTTGCGGCACAGCCACGAACCTGGAATCTCGGCGTCATCGGCGAACGGGACCTCGAACTCCTCACCGTTCTCGGTGCGGTACCGCGCCATCTGCCGTGGCGCCAGGTCGTGGTTACGGTCGGTCTCGTAGCTCACGGCGCCGAGTCGGCTGCCCCTCAGCACACGATCAGCCATTATTGTTCTCCTTGCTCCCGTCAGGGGAAACGCGAAACCAGGGCGGTGCGGTTCCCGACGCAACTTCCCATGATACCGGGGCGGCGACCCGTCCCGGTTACGCTCGGGGCGTGACGCGTCGTACCCGACCACAGCCGTGCCGCTGGTGCGGCCGGGAGGTGGCCGATGCGGGCATGGGCCGACGGCGGCAGTACTGCCGCCAGTCCTGCCGGCAGCGGGCCTACGAGCAGCGGGCCCTGGTCAAAGGCACCGCGGTCCCGGCGGACGCGGTGGTCCTCTCAGTCGAGGAGGCCGCGGAGCTTTCCGACCGGGTCTATCAGGTGCGCTGCGCCGCCGAAGACGTCGCCACCGCGGTCGAAGAGGGTGCGCCGGCCTCGGAACTGCGCCAACTGTGCGAGGCCCTGCTCAGTGCGGCCAAGGCCGCCGATGGGTGGCGCTGAGTTACATCGACGGCCCGGGCACATCAACAGGTGTACTGGACGCCGATCCCCGCGGGTGGCGGGATCTCACGGGTGCAGCCGTAGGCGTCGATACCCTCGTCGCTGTAGCGCACGCCGGTCTGCCGGGCGAAGTTCACGCAGACCAGCGCTTCGGTGTCGCTGCGGCAGCGGAAGTCGCCGAAGGACAGCGATCCGCCCTCCGGAAGTGGCGGTCCCTGGCCGACGCTGAACCGGCCGGGGTCACCGTGGGCGGACCCGACCTGCACGCTCGCCCCGTCGAAGTCCACCCAGCCGCCCTTCCAGACGCCGTAGACGTCCGGCGGCTGCGGTGGCGGGTCGGCGAGGTCCACCAGGCACGCCAACGCCGCCGAGCCGCGGCGGGTGTCGGTCATACAACTCGTCCCCGACGATGTGGTGAACGCGACGTCATCGCCCAGAGCAGTGCTGGTGCCGTTGCGCAGCGCCACCCGGAAGTCCGCCCCGTCGACCGGTGGCGCCGATTCGACCCAGGCGATTGCCTCGGCTACCGGCGCCGACGGGTCCGGAGCGGCCGTCGAGGTGACCGAGGAACGGGTGCTGGACGTGCTGGTGTCCGGTGCCGCCGACGTCGCCGTCCGGGACGGCGAAATCGGCGTGAGTTGGGTCGGCCGGGACTGGCTGCTTTGCTGGTCGACACAACCCGCCACCAGCACCGACGCGGCGAACAAGAGGGCAATCCGCATTCGGCAAGGCTAACCGCCGCCGCTGTGGCGGCAGGCCAGGCGCGGCGGGTGGGGGTTCTTTCGCTACCGTCGGTGCAATGCATGAGCACACCGTCCGCGTGACCACCGCCAGCGGCGTGGTGGAAGGGTTCACCCGCGACGGGGTGAACCGGTGGCGTTCGATCCCGTATGCGGCCCCGCCGGTGGGCCCGCTACGGTTCCGCGCGCCGCAGCCGCCGCACCCCTGGACCGGGGTGCGTTCCGGGCACAGCTTCGGTAACTGCGCGCCCCAGCAGCGGATGTACACAATGACGGGTCTCGGCAAGTACCAGCCGATGGGCGAGGACTGCCTGACCCTCAACGTAGTCAGCCCACGGTGGGACGGCCCCACGCCGGACGGTGAGCCGCTGCCGGTGATGTTCTTCATCCACGGCGGCGGCTACATCCTGGGCAGTTCGGCCACCCCGCTCTACGACGGCGCCGCGCTGGCGAGGCGCGGCTGCGTCTACGTGTCGGTCAACTACCGGCTCGGTCCACTGGGCTGCCTTGACCTCTCGTCACTGTCCACGCCGGACATCACCATCGAGAGCAACCTCTTCCTGCGGGATCTGGTCGCCGCCCTTCGCTGGGTGAAGGAGAACATCGGCGGGTTCGGCGGAGATCCGGAGAACGTGACGATCTTCGGGGAGAGCGCCGGCGCGCATGCGGTAGCCACCCTGCTCGCCGTTCCGGATTCGAAAGGGCTTTTCGCTCAGGCGATCTCAGAGAGTCCGGCATCGGGGATGGTCAGTTCGCCGGAGGTCGCCGCCGAGTTCGCCGGTCGCTTCGTCGACGTCCTCGGCATCGACAGAGGCGCCGCGGCGCCAGCCCTGCTGAGCGCCGATCCCGCGGACATGGTGCGCGCCATGAACACCGTGATGACCAAAAGTCTGGACAGCATGATGGGTGCCGCCGCCGTCGGGCCCACCCACAGCGACGACTATCTACCGTTGGATCCGTTCGACGCGATGAGAAAGGGCACCGCGCACAAGGTTCCGCTGATCGTCGGCACCAACGCCGAGGAGGGCAGGCTGTTCACCCGATTCCTCAAACTGCTTCCGACCACCGAGCACGCCATCGAACGGATCCTTGCGCACAGCCCACCCGAGGTGCGGGAACGCGTGCTGGCCGCCTATCCGCACTATCCGCACCCGAAGGCGTGCGTCGAATTCGGCGGCGACATGATCTTCAACACGGCGGCCTGGCAGATCGCCGAGGCGCACGCAAAGCTGGCTCCCACCTACGTGTACCGGTATGACTTCGCGCCCCGCACGCTGCACTGGGCGGGCCTCGGCGCCACCCACGCCACCGAGTTGCTGGCGGTATTCGGCATCTACCGATCCCGTGTCGGCGCGGTTCTGACCGCCGGGGTGGACCAGCGTGCCGCAGTGAAGGTCAGCCACCAGGTGCAGACTCGCTGGAACGAGTTCGCCCACACCGGAGTGCCGGGTGATGACTGGCCGGTCTACAACCACGAAGAGCGCCCGGTGCTGGTCTTCGACCGGCACACCCACGTCGAGTACGACCCGCATCCGCACCGTCGCACGGCGTGGGCGGGCTTTTCGCTCGCGGAACGGCAGGGCTAGATAGGCGGCGGTTCGCGAGCACCTTTCGTGATGCCTGGCGCAACCTTTCGAGACGTGGATGACGTGGGTAAACTTGTAGGGTTCACGCAAGGTGAATAATCGAAACTGAGAGCCTGCGATCCTTCGGGTTCCGCGGAGGACAGCATGGTTTCGGCAAGAAAACCCGGAGTGGGACGGCTAGGACTCGAGGCTGAGGCCCGTCGGGTAAGCGTCGTCGGACGGATCGGTCCGCTGGCCTTCGCGCTGGGGGTAGGGGCCGCCCTGGCCACCGGGCACGGCGTGGCGTCGGCTGAGCCGTCGAGCACTTCCGGCTCGCCTGCGGGTTCTTCGTCACGGTCTTCCGCCGTATCTGTGCGTTCCGATTCCGGGTCGCGGACGTCGGCAACGAGCGGCTCCGTACGGAGCCCGCGGTCCGGTTCCACCTCCGGTGCAGACACGCCATCGCGACCGCCGACCGCAGCCCGCGCATCCGCGGCGATCGGGGAGACTGCGCCAGTGCCAGCCCGGAACCGGGACCGCGACGCGGTGGCCCGGGCAACCGCACAGCTCATGGCGCAATCGGCGGCAGCGGCACCGGCGTCGGTGCAGAGTTATCAAACGTCGACCGCCAATGCCGTCGCTGCGGGGGCACCGGCGCTCCCAGCGCCTTTCACCCCGCAGGTGATCGGTCCCGCGGCGGCGTCCGTTATTGCAGTCAGCCGGCCTGTGGTTGCTGCCACTGATCCGCGGGCGCCTGCCGCACCACTGACGCTGGTGGGTGTTCTGGAATTGATGCGTCGCGAGATCGACCGGACGTTCTTCAACAAGACCCCGACTCTGGCCCACAACTGGTTGGAGAACAGCCTCGTTGACGGCCGCATCGTGGGCAATCTGAACCCGGCCGATCGCGACGGCGACATCCTGACCTACACCACCACCGACCCGTCCTACGGCGCCGTCGAAGTGCTCGCCGACGGGAGTTTCACTTACACCCCGGCCTCGGACTACCCGGGGCACGACACGTTCAACGTCACCGTCAGCGATGCCGGCAACGGATTCCACATCCATGGCCTGCCCGGCCTTCTTCACCTCGTCACCTTCGGGCTGCTCGGCAACGATGGGCACACCGACAGCGCAACAGTCACCGTCGGATATCCCTCGCTGAACCCGACACCGCAAGTGTCTGGGCGCAATGGCTGGCTGGCATTCGAAGTCATCTCTGCGGGCGACAACCCCGGCGGAGACGGGTTCGACTGGGCGATGCCTCAGACATTCGACGGTTTGGGAGCCCACCTGCCGGACGATTCGACACTGCGTCTGTATGTCAACCACGAGGTCTCAGACGCCACGATCAGCGAGGTCGATCTCGACCTTGCCAGCTTCAAGACTGCGATCGACAACACGATCAACACGGGAAACACCGGGCCCGTCTCCTTCGTGAGATCAGCACGGCAGGCCTATCAACGCTGGACCAGCGACGGCGGATCGAGCTGGACCTCCACTTCGGACCCGTCGAATACCAGTTTCAGCCGGTTTTGTTCCGGGCAGTCCTATCTGCCCAACACATTTGGCGACGATCGCGGATTTGTGGATGCCGTATTCATGACGGGGGAAGAAGTCGGCGGTGGGCGCCTCGTCGCGATCGACCTGACCAACCGAGACCTGTACCAGATCAGCGGGGTGGCGGGAGACGCCGGCGGCGGCATCGGTGGAATGCCCTTCGACTCATGGGAAAACGCCGCGTTGGTGGACACCGGAGAAACTGCGCACGTGGCGATCTTGCTCTCGCCCGACGGCGGGACGCGCAACCTGACGATGTATGTCGGCCAAAAGGGGATCAACGCCAGCGGCGCCGAGGCCTCGGATTTTCTGTCGCGAAATGGGTTGGCCTTCGGCAGCTACTACTACCTCAACGCCACATTGCCTGCGGGCGGCACGGTTGCGGAGGGCACTTTCGACACCACGGTCGCCGGGGCACTGAATGCGGCGAAACTCGAAGATGTCGACACCAGCCCCGGTGACCCGACCCGAGTTGTTCTCGCCGTGCAGGAAACCGGCCTGTTCACGTTCCGTTTCCAGCCGGACTTCAGCAGCGGAAATTTCGATGCTGCCGGATCGAGCTTCGCGATCACTAAGATCCAGAACCACACCAACGACACCGACGGCTTATTCGGTGATGCCGACAACGTGGACTGGACAGCTCCCACCGCGTTCGGAGGCCAATCGTTTCCCGACGGGCTGATTTTCGTCAATGAGGATTCAGGGACGGGCAATGGGGAGACCTGGATGATGCGGCCCGACGGTAGCGGCTTGATCAAGATTGCCGACACCATCGGGATCAGTACCGCGAGTGAAACCTCAGGGGTGCTTGATGTCTCTGCCCTCGTCGGTTACCAGCCCGGCAGCGTCTTGCTGATCAGCAACCAGGGAAGCAAGAGCTCATTGACCGTGCTGATCAACCCCGAGGGCGTACGGCTCTGAAGTGCCGATGAACAAACCGGTGAACGGGGCGATCAACGGCACAGCCGTGACTCAAGCGCTGGAAATGGCGCGCCACCAACGGCCAGGTGGGCACGCTGCCCTCCTCCAGCCTGTGCGCGGTTGACACCCGTCATACGTTTAACGGGTGAGTCACACCTCCGCCTCAATCGAACGCCCCGAGGATCTGACTGCCGACTGGCTGACGGCAAACCTCGGCGCCGGCCGGGTCAGTGACTTCACCGTCGCACGGATCGGCACCGGCCAGATGAGCGAGTGCTACCGGGTCGCACTGACCTACGAAGAGGGGGACGGACCGGCGTCGGTGGTGCTGAAGGTCGCCGCCAGTGACCCGGTGAGCAGGCAGACCGGCCATGCCCTCGGACTCTACGAGCGCGAGGTGCGCTTCTACTCAGAGCTGGCACCCCGCCTCGGCGGCCCGGTCGCAGAGTGTCACCACGCCTCCTACGACCCTGAGTCGGGCGCCTTCGCCCTTCTGATCGACGATGCGTCCCCGGCCGAGGTCGGCAATGAGTTGCAGGGCGCCTCCACCGCGGATGCCACCCTCGCCTTGACGGAGCTGGCACGGCTGCACGCCCCGCTGATCGGCACCGAGGACCCACCCCACGCCCGGTGGTTGCGTCGGGAGACACCGGTGACCCAGGCGCTGATCAGCCAGTTGTTCGCCGGTTTCGCCGGCCGCTACGGCGAGTCGATGACGGGTGAACAGCGACTGGTCTGCCAGCGGCTGGTGGACACCTTCGACGCCTATCTCGCCGAGGAGTCGGCCCCGGATCGGGTCAAGGGGTTGGTGCACGGCGACTACCGGCTGGACAACATGCTGTTCGGCCGTCCGGGTGCGTTGCGTGAGCTGACGGTGGTGGACTGGCAGACCGTCACCTGGGGTCCACCGATGACCGACGTCGCCTACTTCCTGGGCTGCGCGCTGACGGTGGAGGACCGACGCGCGCACTACGACGAACTCCTGGCCGCATACCACCAGGGACTGGGGCCGAACCCGCCGCTGACCCTGGACGAGATCCGCGACGGTGTGCGCCGGCAGAGCTTTTTCGGCGTGATGATGGCGATCGTGTCCTCGATGCTGGTGGAGCGCACCGAACGCGGCGACCAGATGTTCCTGACCATGCTGGACCGGCACACCAGCCATGTGCTCGATACCGGGGCGCTGGAGGTTCTCCCGCTGTCGTCGACAAGCGCGGCGCTACAACCGGACCCGGCCGAGGAGGCGGCCCACACCCCGGGCGAGGAGCCGCTGTGGAACGAGAGCTGGTACTGGGATTTCACCGACCCGGAGCAGGGGATAGGTGGCTGGATCCGGCTGGGGCTGATACCGAACCAGAACGTGGCCTGGATCAACGCCCTGGTGTGCGGACCCGATATCGCGACCGTCGCGCTGCTGGACTTCCGCGCGCCGCTACCGGAGAACCCGAACGATATCCGCAGCAACGGCATCGACATGCGGCACGCCGCAGCGGTTCCGCTGCGGGAATACCGGGTGGCGGTGGCTGGGCCGGCTCGCTCCTTCGACTACCCGGCTGGACTGCTCCACGAGGATGTCAGCGAGCCCGCTGAGCTGGCGATGGATCTGACCTGGACCACGGCCGGAACCCCGTTCGCATACCGAATCGCCACCCGCTACGAAATCCCGTGCACGGTCACCGGAACGGTCACCATCGACGGTCAGACCTACCCGGTGAACGCGGCTGCCGGTCAGCGCGACCACTCGCACGGGGTCCGGGACTGGTGGACGATGGACTGGGTATGGAGCGCGCTGCACCTCGACGACGGCACCCACCTGCACGGGGTCGATCTGCGCATCCCGGGCATGGCACCGGTCAGCGTCGGCTACATCGAACCGCCCGGGGCACCGCTGACCGAGACGACATCGGTCGTCGCGGACGCGGAGTTCGCCGACGACGGACTGCCGGTGTCGACGACGCTGACCATGAACCCCGGCCCGATCATCGCGACGATCGACATCCGCGGTCACGCACCGGTCCGCCTGGTCGCACCCGACGGCCGGGTCAGCTTCTTCCCGCGGGCCTGGGCCGTCGTGCACACCGAGGACGGCCGCGACGGCGTGGGCTGGCTGGAGTGGAACCGCAACCAGTCGACCGCCGGGTAGTGCCGTCTAACCCTTGACGACCTGGGTTCCGCCGGCCAGTTCGTCATGCTTGCCCTGTTTGGTAGGGCTGGAGTTGATCGTGACCGCGATCACGATGTAGGCGATGAACGCCAGCAGTCCGCCGAGGTAGGGAATGACGGTCAACAGCGTGAAGGCGTTGCGGATGGCGGACTGTTTGACGTCCGGTTTGGGTGCCCCACCCGGGCCGTGCACGCTCAGTCCGAGCGCCATCTTGCCCACCGTCCGGCCCTGGGTCACCTCCATGGCAACGAAGTAGGCGAACATCAGCACACCGGAGAACAGGCCGGTGACCATGATGTTGCTGGAGGCGCCGAACGCCATCGCCAACACACCGGCCACGATGCCGACCAGCAGGCCGTCGATGATGCGGGCGCCGAAACGCGCCCCCAATCCGCCGGGCCGAATGCCGTACCCGGGCGGCGGCACCGGCGGGTAGCTACCCGGGGCGCCATACGGCGGGGGAGGCGGGAGGTATCCGGCCGGGGGCGGCGGCGGATATCCAGGCGGCGGGGGCGGCGGGTAGCCCGCAGCGGAAGGCTGTCCGTAGGGATTGGGCGGCGGCGGGAAGCCCGATGGCTGCCCGTAGGCGTTGGGATCCTGGTCACCCGTTGTCATCACACGCTCCTCAACAGTTGGTCATTCCAACCTACCGTCCGGCGCGTCCGACCGTGGGATGCCGCGGCCCCGGTGCCGGGACTACGGTCAATGGGTGACCGACCTGGACGCGCTGACCGCTCGGCTGTTCGACCTGGCCGAGACAGTGACCGGTTTCATGCCCGCCGACGAGGGACGGGCCCTATTCGACGCGGCAGTCCGCTATCTCGACGGCGGGGTGGCGGTGGAGATCGGCACCTACTGCGGCCGATCCGCCGTGCTACTGGCAGCGGCCGCCGCCGAGACGCGGGCCGTGTTGTACACGGTCGACCACCATCACGGTTCCGAGGAGCACCAACCGGGCTGGGAGTTCCACGACACATCGCTGGTGGATCCGGTCAGCGGGCGCTTCGACACCCTTGCGGCGTTCCGGCAGACGATGTACGCCGCAGACCTTGAGGACACGATCGTCGCGGTGGTGGGTAGGTCAACGGTGGTGGCCCGCACCTGGCGAACGCCGGTACAACTGCTGTTCATCGACGGCGGCCACAGCGAGGAAGCCGCGAATGCGGACTTCGACGGCTGGGCCCGATGGGTGCAGCCCGGCGGCGCACTGATCATCCACGATGTGTTCCCCGACCCCCGGGACGGCGGCCGGCCGCCGTACCTCATCTATTGCCGCGCCCTGGATTCCGGCGACTTCGTCGAAGTCGGACACACCGGTTCGCTGCGGGTGCTGGAGCGGGTCGGCGGTGTGCCGGGTGATCAGCTCCGGACGCACTCGCAGTCGTAGTCACCCTGCAGGCCCCGGGGCAGTTCGGCGCCGCGGAAGATCCCGGACCCCGCGGTGGCACCGGATAACGCGTCGGCGGCAAGGATCACCGCCGCCGCGGTCCAGGTGGTGCGCTCCACCGGCCACCGCTTGCCGTCGGCGTAGACCAGTCCGGTCCAGTACGACCCGTCGCCCTCGCGCAGATGCTGCATGGCGCCGAACTGCCGCAGCGCCCGGCCGTGGTCCCCGATGGCCTCCAGGGCCATCACCAGCTCGCAGGTCTCCGCTCCCGTCACCCATGGCCGGTCGTTGACGCAGCGGATACCCAGCCCATCGACCACGAACTCATGCCAGCGGCCTGCAATTCGGTCGTGCGCCGCCGCACCTCGGACCGCCCCACTGAGAATCGGGTAGTACCAGTCCATCGAATGCAGCGGCTTGTCGGTGAACGCATCCGGGTGGTCGGTGATGGCGTGACCAAGCCGGCCGAGTGCCACCTCCCATTCGGGTTGCGGCCGTCGGAGATGCTCAGCCAGCGCCAGCGCGCACCTGATGCTGTGGTAGATGCTGGAGCACCCGGTCAGCAGCGCCTCGGTCAACGCGCCGCCACGCCCCTGAGCCCAGTAGATCTCGCCGGTTCCGGCCTGCAGGTTGAGTACGAAGTCGATTGCCGCCTGCACCGTCGGCCACATCCGTTCGGCGAACCCCCGGTCGCCGGTCGCCAGCGCGTGGTGCCAGACGCCGGTGGCGACGTAGGCGCAGAAATTGCTGTCGCTGCCGTGGTCCTCGACGACCCCGCGGCGGTACTGGATCGCCCACGACCCGTCCGGGCGCTGTTCGCGGCGGCACCACTCGAAGGCGGCGCGAGCCGGCTCGAGCAGCCCCGCCGCGGTGAGCGCCATTGCGCACTCGACGTGATCCCAGGGGTCGGTGTGTCCGGCCTCCGACCAGGGGATCTCGCCCGACGGAAGTTGAACGGCGGCAATGGATTCCGCGGTCTGTCGGCACTGCCCGGGGGTGAACACGCCCGGGATGCCGGGCAGCCCGTTCAGGTCAGATTCGCGGCGCATCGGATTCTGGCTTCGTGACGTGGCCCGGCTTCTCGAAATACAACGCGACGCTCTTGCCCACCAGTGGGTTCAGCGCGGACTCGGCCGCCCGGGTCAGGATGGGCTTGGACATCATGTCCCAGACCAGCAGCCGGTGATAGGACCTCACCAGTATGTTGTCGCTCTTCTCAACGCCGACAGCGCATTTGAGCCACCAATACGGCGAGTGCAGCGCGTGTTCATGCTGGGAATGGGTGAAGCGCATTCCGCGCTCCTCCACCTTGGCCCGTAACTGCGCGGCACGGTAGATCCGGATGTGGCCGCCGTCATTGGCGTGGTACTCGTCGGACAGCAGCCAGCAGATCCGCTCGGGCAGCCAGCGTGGCACCGTGACCGCCAGCGAGCCGCCCGGTTTGAGCACCCGGATCAGCTCGGCGATGACGGACTCGTCATCGGGGATGTGCTCAAGGATCTCCGAGGCGATCACGCTGTCGAAGGTTGCGTCCGGGTAGGGCAGTGTGAGTGCGTCGCCCACCACGACCTGGGCCTTGGCCGACGCAGGCGCCTCACCGGCCTGGCCCATTGCCTGCAGCATGGTGTCCACCTCGGCCAACTCTGCGGCGTTCTGGTCGAAGGCGATGACGTCGGCGCCGCGACGGTAGGCCTCGAAACTGTGCCGGCCGGCCCCGCAGCCGACATCGATCACCGACGTACCCGGCCCGATGCCCAGCCGGTCGTAGTCCACCGTCAGCATGGCTCGTCGACCGCCTCGACGACCCGCCCCAACCCCGGGCGACGGGCCATTGCCTGCTGATAGACCCGCACGGTCTGAGCGGCCACCGACTCCCAGCTGAAGACGTCCAGCGCACGCCGCCGCCCGGCCGCACCGAGCCAGCGCCGCCGGTCGGGAAACTCCAGCAGCCGGACCAGCGCCGCGGTCAGCTCACTGACGTCGCCGGGGGTGACCAGGTCGGCGCACTCGCCATCGGCGCCCAGGACCTCGGGCAGCGCACCGGCCCGGCTGGCCACGATCGGGGTTCCGCTGGCCATCGCCTCGACGGCAGGCAGTGAGAAGCCCTCATAGAGCGAGGGGATGCAGGCGATATCGGCGGATGCGAACAGCGCCGCCACTTCCTCGTCGGACAGTCCGTTGGAGATGTGGACGATATCGGCCAGGCCGAGTTCGGCGATCAGCTTCTCGGTGGGGCCGTCGGGTTCAAGTCGTGCCACGAGTTGCAGTTCCACGTCGTGCTCGGTGCGCAACCGGGCGATCGCCTGCAACAGGGTGGAGATTCCCTTCAGCGGCCGATCTGCCGACGAGATGGCGACGATGCGTCCAGCGACGCGGGGCTTCGCCGACGGCGCGAACAACTCGGTGTCCACCCCCAGCGGGACGACGTGCAACTGATCGGGGTGAACCCGAAAGTCCTCGGCGATATGTTCGGCCGATGACGACGACACCGTGAGCAGGTCTGGAATCCTGCGCGCGACCCGCTTCTGCATGCCGAGGAATCCGTACCACCTGTGCACCAGGGGTCTGCGCCACCATGTCGCCGCCGCGAGGTCCACGGTGCGGTCGCGGGTGATCGGGTGGTGCACGGTGGCCACCACCGGCAGCAACTCGGCGATGTGCAGCAGTCCGGTGCCCAGGCACTGGTTGTCGTGGACCACATCGAACTCCCCGTGTCGCTGCGCCAGCAGGCGCGCAACCCTAAGGCTGAACGTCCGCGGCTCCGGGAATCCGGCAGTCCACATGGTGGCCACCTCGAGCGCGTCGAAGCGGTCCCGGATCTCACGCGGGTGCGGGGTACGGAACGGGTCGGGATCGCGGTACAAATCCAGGCTGGGCACCTCGGTGAGCCGGACCCGGGGATCCAGCTGTTCGGGGTAGGGCTGTCCGGAGAACACCTCGACGTGGTGGCCCAGTTCAACCAGGCCTCGGCTGAGATGGCGAACGTAGACACCCTGGCCGCCGCAATGGGTCTTACTGCGGTACGACAGCAGGGCGATACGCATGCTCACGCTTCGCAGGAGACCGTTCTGGACATGTGTCCAGTCTATATCGTCGTCCTCGTGCACCACGACTGGGAGGAGTTGGCCGACGGCGTTCACCGCTGCCGGTTACCGTTCCTGGACGTCACGGTCGGACTTGTCGAGGGCCGGTACGGATCGCTGCTGATCGACTGCGGGACGACGCTCAACGAAGCCGCGGCGGTCGCCGAGGACGTTCGTGAGTTGACCGGCAGCACGATCACCGACCTGGTGATGACACACCATCATTTCGACCACATCCTCGGCTCGGCCGGTTTCCCGGACGCCCGCGCCTACGCTGCGCCGCCGGTAGCGGTGGCCCTGACCGCCGATCTCGACGCGACGTGCGAGGCTGCGCTGCAGCACGGCGCCGACCCCGGTGCGGTGGCCCGCGCCGGCGGCGTCGCCCGCCCACCAGCCCGACTCGTCTGGCAGGTCGCCATCGACCTTGGCGACCGAATCGTCGCGGTTGAGCACCCGGGCCGGGGCCACACCGACCACGACCTGATTGTGGTGGTTGGGCCGTTGCGCCCGACAGGTCGTCCGGTGGTGTTCTGCGGGGACCTGATCGAGGAGTCCGCGGACCCGGCAGTGGACGGCGGATCGGATCTGTCGGCCTGGCCGTCGACCCTGGACCGGGTGCTGCGGGCGGGCGGCGCGCAGGCGATCTATGTTCCCGGGCACGGGGCGGCGGTGGACGCCGCGTTCGTGCGTGCCCAGCGAGACTGGCTGGTGCGCCAGGCCTGAAACGCGCCGTTTCCGACACGCGCCCGGGTCTACCACCCGGTGCGCAACACCCGTTCGAGCATGTCGACGAAGAAGTCCGCGGACTCCCGGGTGATGCACATCGGCGGCTTCATCTTCAGCACATTCTGCCGATCCCCGGTGGGCTGCACGATCACCCCGAGTTCGCGCATCCGCTCGCAGATCGCGGCGGTCTCCTCGACGGCGGGCTCCAGCGTCGACCGATCCCGCACCAACTCGACCCCCATGTACAGACCGCTGCCGTGCACTGTGCCGATCAGCGGATGCTGGTCGGCGAGCGCGATGATCCGGGCCTTGAGATGATCGCCGACGGTGAGCGCATTCTCCTGCAGACCGTCGCGTTCCAGGACCTCCAGCACGGTGAGCCCGACCACACAGGACACCGGGCTGCCGCCGGCCGAGGAGAAGAAGTACCCCTGGGTGCGATAGGCATCGGCGATCTCCTTGGTGGTGATCACCGCACCCAGGGGCTGACCGTTGCCCATCGCCTTGGCGATGCACACGATGTCGGGCACCACACCCTGTTGCTCGAAGGCCCAGAACCAGCGGCCGGTCCGGCCGTAGCCCACCTGGACCTCGTCGGCGATGGCCAGCCCGCCCGCGGCGCGGACCGCCGCATACACCGCCTTGAGATACCCGTCCGGCAGGGCCATCCCGCCGGCATTGCCATAGAACGGCTCGCAGATGAACGCCGCCGGCGGATTCCCCTCGGCGACACAGCGTTCGATGGTCGAAACCGCTTCGGCGGCATACGTCGACGCCTCGGCCCCGCGGTGCTCCCCCCGGTAGGAGTTGGGGGAGGGCACCGTGTGCACCCACGACGGCCGGGTGGACAGGGCGTTCGGGTTGTCCGCGACCGAGGTGGAGATAGCGTCGGTGGCATACGTCCAGCCGTGGTAGGCCTCTGCCACCGCGACGATGTCATGGCGGCCGGTGGACGCCATGGCCAACCGCAGCGCCAGATCGTCGGCTTCGGAGCCGGAGTTGACCAGGAACACGGTGTCCAGCGGGTCGGGCAGGGTGGCGGCCAGTCGTTCCGACAACGCCACCACGCTGGCGTAGTTGAAGCGCGAGTTGGTGTTGAGTCGGCGCCACTGCCGGGCCACCGCGTCGGCGAGTTCAGGATGGCCGTGGCCCAAAATCGCGACGTTGTTGACCATGTCGAGGTAGCTGCGGCCGTCGGTGCCGATCAGATGTTCGCGCCACCCGCGCTCGATACGCGGCGGATGGTCGTAGTAGTGCTCCTGGACTTCGGCGAAGGTCCGCGACCGGCGCTGCCGCAGCGCCGCGGCGTCCTCGGTGGGCCCGGCGGCGGGCAGGCCGAGCAGGGTGGCGGGGTCGCCGACCAGGTCCAGCCAGCCGTCGGCGTATTCCGGCCGGACGAAGTGCGGGACCTCGGTGTGTCCACCCGCGCCGGGCTCGCCGCGGCGACGGACCTGGATCCATACCGGGCCGTCGATGCTGGCCAGTTCGGTGCCCGCGGCCACGCTGCGGCGGGCCGCGCCGGCGGGTCGGACGGCACCGTGCACCTCGACGATGGCAGCGGGCCCGGTCAGCGTCAGGATCCCGGCTTCGGTGGTGTCGACGGTTCCCGGCCAGGGTGCGCTCACCGTCAGCGCGGTCGCCGGCCAGACCCCGACGCCGGTGGCCACGGTGGCCGGCGATACCGGACTCAACGTCGCCGACCGGCTCAGCCGCGGCTGCCCGAAGAGGGTGAGCGCGGCCGCGGCACCGGCTTCGATCGCTGCCCGGGCGATCCGGTCCTCGCAATCCGGCAGCAGCCATGCCCCGCCGTCCATATCGTCGGACTCGGCCGACAGATCAAGATGGGCGACATCGCCGGGATCCAGGACCCCGATCAGCGGCACCGCACCGGTGATCTGCCCCCGCGGATGGGCTGTGCCGAGCGCATGCCGGATCTGGGCCGCCATGACCTCCAGCGGAATAGCGTTGGCCCGCTCGAAGATTCGCCACTCGTGGTCCAGTGCCGCGCTGGCGTAGTCATTATCGGTGTCGATGGCGGACTGATGGATGCCGCTGACCACGAGGACTGCGGAGCGCAGCACCACCAGCGGCCACAGTGCCTCGATCTCGGCGGGGCCGAGCGGACGTACGGCATGGAAGGCCCGAATGGCCGCCAGGGTGGAGGCCGGCTCGCAGCCGTCGTGGCGCAGTGTGGTGGCCACGGTGACGGCCAACTCGGCGATGGTCCAGGAACGCATCAGATCGCCGAAATCGATGATCCCGTCCGGTATCGCGTGCGGGCCGCAGACCACGTTGTCGCCGGTGATGTCGCCGTGGATGACCTGAACCGGCAGGTCCTCGGCGAGGCCGGCGATCACCTGCCAGGCCGCGGCGGCCCCGGCCCGGACCGTCTCGCGCCGGTGTGCGTCGACGACATGGGTGGCAAGCAGATCGACGGTGCGCATCCCGTGCCGCAGATCCCACTGCAGCACCCGGTCGACTCCGGGATGATCGAACCCTGCCAGGGCGCGGCAGGTCCGGCCGGCCAGATCGCCCAGCGCAGCGATCTGGGCGGGGCGCAGATGGCCGTCGCCGCTGAGCGTGCCGCCGGACAGGTAGCTGATGACGCGGGCGAGCAGCGATCCGGTGCCGTCGGTGTCCAGGTCGGCGATCGGGGCGGTACCGGATAGCCCCACGTTGGTGGCCGTCCGGATGCCCTCCGCGGCGCTGATGAAGGCCGCCGCAGCGTCCTGGGCTTCGAGTTCGGCCCTGGTGAACGCCGGGTTGGCGATCTTGAGCACACCGATCGGCTGGCCGGCCGGATTGCTCAGTAGGAAGTTCGCGTCCTGCTGGCTGCCGAGCGCGTCGACTCGGGCGTCCACCCGGAAATGCTCGGCGGCGATGGCCCGCGCCTGATCCGGCGTGATCGCCGGGACCGGCAATCCGGCGGCCTCGAAGAAGTCGAATCCAGTCATCAGTTCCCCAATCGGCGGTCTCACTGTACGGGGGCGGCGCCGGCCCGGTTACGGTGAAGGGATGAGAGCGCTGCTCATCATCGACGTTCAGAATGACTTCTGCGAGGGCGGGTCGCTGGCCGTCACCGGCGCGACCGCGGTGGTGGGGAAGATCAACGCGCTGCTTGCCTCCGATCACGGTTATGACCATGTGGTGGCGACCAAGGATTACCACGTCGACCCGGGAAGTCACTTCGCCGAGGAACCGGATTTCGTCTCATCCTGGCCGGTGCACTGTGTGGCGCACACCTCCGGGGCCGACTTCCACCCGGAGCTCAATACCGCCGCGGTCGAGGCGGTCTTCCACAAGGGCGCCTACGCGGCCGCCTACAGCGGGTTCGAGGGCAGGCTGAACGGTGTCAGCCTGGCCGACTGGCTGCGCTCACGGGAGGTGGATGAGGTCGACGTGGTCGGCATCGCCACCGACTACTGCGTTCGGGCGACCGCCGACGACGCCGTCCGGTCCGGCTTAGGCACCCGGGTCTTGCTGGACCTGACCGCTGGGGTCGCTGCGGACAGCACAGCGGAGGCGATGGCGGAGTTGCGGCGCGCCGGGGTGGAACTTGTTCAGGCGCCCTGAGGTTTAGATCGGGGCCTTCTTGCGTCGGTAGAGCGTCCCGACCACGAGCAGGGCAAGGCTGATCAACAGGATCGCGGTCGCCAGCACGTTGATCTGCGGCGGCACCGCCGCTTTGGTGGCCGCGTTGACGTACAGCGGGTAGGTGACCGTCGAGCCGCTGACGAAGTAGGTGATGATGAAATCGTCCAGCGATAACGCGAAGGACAGCATGGCGGCCGCAACGATGCCGGGCACGACCAACGGCAGCGTCACCTTGAAGAACGTTCGGGTGGAACTGGCGCCCAGATCCAGCGACGCGTCCTCCAAAGTCCAGTCGAATCCTCTGATCCGCGCCCGCACCGTCATCGCGATGAAGCTGATCTCGAAGGCCACGTGGGCGATGATGATGGTCACGTAACCGGTCGGCCAGTTCATGCTGAGGAACAGGGTCAGCAGCGAGGCGCCCATGACCACCTCGGGTGAGGTCAGCGGCAGCACCAGGAAGGTGTCCATCGCCTTGCTGCCCCGGAATCGCTGCCGCACCAACGCGATCGCGACCAGGGTGCCCAGCACCAGGGCGATCGCGGTCGACACCGCCGCGACGTTGAGGCTCAATTGCAGCGCCTTGGCCAACGCTGGGTACTTGAAGGGGTCGGCCCAGTTCTCCCAGGTGAATCCCTGCCAGGTGTAGTTGAACTTGCCCTTGGGCTTGTTGAACGAGAACACGATGATCACCAGGATCGGCACGAACAGGTACACCAGTACCAGTCCGGCCACCACCCGCAGTGTGACATCGCCCAGCTTGAAGCTGCCCCGGAAACTACGGCCCGGGGTGGCCAGATCGGTGACGGCCGCCGTCGTCATACCAAGTCCTCGGTGCCCAGGGCCCTGGTGTAGAGCAGAACACCGACCAGGATGAAAGCCATCAGCACGAAGCTCATCGCGGCGGCCACCGGGTAGTCCTTGATTACCAGGAATTGCTTCTGTATCACGTTGCCGATCATGGCCGTCTTGGTGCTGCCGAGATAGTCGGCGTTGATGAAATCCCCTACCGCCGGGATGAACACCAGCAGGCTGCCGGCCAGCACACCGGGCATGGCCAGCGGCAGGATCACCTTGCCGAACATCCTGCGGTTGGTGCCGTACAGATCCCGGGAGGCCTCCAGCAGTCGGGGATCGATCTTCTCCAGGGCGACATACAGCGGCAGGATCATGAAGATGATCCAGTTGTAGGTCAGCCCGCCGATCACCCCCCAACTCGTCGATAGCAGCCGCCCCTCACTGGGCAGCAACCCGATGGTGCCGAGCACGCCGACCACCACGCCGTCGTCGGCCAGGATGGTCTTCCAGGCGATGGTGCGGATCAGGAAGGTGACGAAGAACGGCAGGATCACCAGGCCCAGCAGGAGATTCTTGTATCGCCCGGCCTTGAACGCGATCACGTAGGCCAACGGGAAGGCCAGCAGCGCGCACAGCACGGTGGCGGTCAGCGCGTAGCCGAAGGATCGCAGGATCTGTTCCCGGTATTCGGTCAGCGCCTGACCGTAGTTGCCGAAATCCCACGCGAAGGTGAGCGTCGGCAGGTAGACCGAGCCTCCCATGGTCGACAGCGAGGTGCGCAGCAACGAGAAGAACGGCACCACATAGAACACCGCGAGGTACGCCAGCGCGGGCAGGATCATCAGGTACGGGGCGATCCTGCTGCGCTGCCGGGAACTGCTGGCTACGCCGGCCATTAGAGAGCTGCCACCGGACTCAGCCGCCGGTGACGGTGGCGTAGGCCTTGTTGAATTCCTGGGTCTGCTCGTCGGTCAGCGGAGCCCAGGCCTTCAGCTTGCTCAGCGTCTCCTTCGACGGGTTGATCAACGGGTTGGCGCCCAGCTTCGGGTCGATCTTGTCGAGTTCGGCAGTCATATCGCTGAGCACCGGGACGTACTGGGTGAAAGCGACCAGTTTGGCGTAGTTGGCCCGGTCGTAGACGTAGTTGATCCACTCTTCGGCGGCCTTCTGGTTCTGTGTGGTGTACGGGATCACCATGGTGTCCAGGAAGGTGGTGCTGCCGGACTCCGGCACCACGAACTGCAGGTCGGGATTGTCGGCCTGCAGTTGCACCACGTCACCGGAGTACGCCTGGGCGATGACGGTGTTCCCAGCGGCCAGGTCATCGGCGTAGTCGTTGCCGGTGAACCGTCGGATCTGGCCCTTGTCCTTCTGTTCGTTGACCAGGTCGACGGCTTTCTGCACGGTCTCACTCGTCGGTTCCTCCGGGGACTGACCCTGGGACATCATCAGCATGCCCAGACCGTCCTGGAAGTCGCTGAACAGGCTCACCTTGCCCTTGAACGCGGGATCCCACAGATCGTCGATCTTGGTGATGTCGCGACCGGTGGCGGCGCGGTTGTAGGCCAGGCCCACCATGCCCGACATGTACGGCGCGCTGAACTCCCGTCCCGGGTCGGACTTGTTGTCCATAAGGTCGGTGCGCAGGTTCTTCTTATTGGTCCAGCGGGCGTCGCTGATCGGGTTGAGCCAGCCGAGGGCGGCCAGGCGCGCCGCCATGAACTGGGTGGGGACCACCAGGTCGGCACCGATGTCCTGCCTGCGGGACAGCGGCTCCTTGTTCTTGGCGAACCACTCCTCGTTGTCGTTGAAGTCCTCTTTGTAGTCGACGACCAGCCCGGTGGCGGTCTGGAACGCCGCGACGAAGCCGTCGGCCATGTAAAGCGGCCAGTTGGAGATCCGCAGCTTGCCCGATGCCGGGCTGCCGTCATCGGTGGGGGCCGGCGGGGCGTCCGATGCGCCGGACGAGGACTTCTGGTCCGAGCCGCACGCGGCCAGGAAGGACGGACCGAGGATGAGGGCTGCCGCGGCGGCGGCGCCACCACCGATGAACCGCCGGCGTGAATTCATCCGGGCCAGGACCCGGGGGTCGATCTCTGCCATGGTGTTGCCTTTCGTCTGGAGGATTCGGGGGATCAGAGGGGCTTCAGGTCATGCGGATTGGCAATGTCGGCGGCCGGTAGCACCAGGGAGGCGTCCGGTGCCCATCCGACATAGACGTCGTCGCCCGGGCGCAACATCGGCAGGTCCTGCTCGGGCCCGATATGGGCGACAACCGGCGAGCCGTCGGCCGCGGCCAGCGACAGCCGCAGCACCGGACCCTGGAAGGTGAGGTCGACGACCTTGGCCGGAACGGCAGCAACCTCGCCGGCCGGCCGTTCCATCGTGACGCGGACCCGTTCCGGGCGGACCATCAGGGTGGCCCGGCCGCCGGTCTCGATGAGGGCGTCCCCGGGCCGGGCCTTGAGCGTGGTGCCCAGGATGTCCACCTCGACGTAGTCGCGGTTCGCCCGGCCGGTCTGGCGGCCGTTCCAGAGGTTGGCCTGGCCGATGAACCCGGCGACGAAGACCGTCGCGGGCCGGTCGTAGATCTCGGTGGGCGTGCCGATCTGCTCCACGTAGCCGGCGTTCATGACCGCGATGCGGTCGCTCATCGTCAGCGCTTCCTCCTGGTCGTGGGTCACGTAGACGAAGGTGATGCCCAACTCGCGCTGGATGCGCTTGAGCTCGAACTGCATGACGTGACGAAGCTTGAGGTCCAGCGCACCCAGCGGCTCGTCGAGCAGTAGCGCGCTGGGGTAGTTGACCAGCGCGCGGGCCAACGCCACCCGCTGTTGCTGGCCACCGGAGAGCTGAGCGGGTTTGCGCAACGCGAAATCGGTCAGCTGCACCACGCCGATCATCTCGTCGACGTCCTTCTTGACCTGCTCCTTATCCTTTTTGCGGCTCCGCGGGCCGTAGGCGACGTTGTCCCACACCGTCATGTGCGGGAACAGCGCGTAGTGCTGGAACACCGTGTTGACATTGCGTTTGTTCGGCGGCACCCGGGAGACGTCCACACCCTCGAGCCGGATGGCACCCTCGGTCGGGGTGTCGAACCCGGCGATCATTCGCAGGGTGGTCGTCTTGCCACAGCCCGACGGGCCGAGCATGGAGAAGAATTCGCCTGCTCCGATGGAGAAGTCGGCGTCCGACACGGCGATGTAGTCATCGAAGCGCTTGGTGACGTGGTCGATCTCGATCACCGGGGAGCCGTCATTGACGTGCTGGCGGCTCGAGTCGGCGGTCCGTCGGATGGCGGCGGCGCTGGTTTCGGTCAGGACCGTCCTCCTCAATGTCCGGGTGATCCGGTGAACGTTCGCTAAACCTTTGCCCATTTCGGCACCTTGCGCAACACAACGTACAACCGATTCCGCAAGTCCTCGGCAATATTTCGATGGATACGTTTTCGGCAGCATCGGCCGGAAGCGGGTTTGCGTTGAGGCCACCGATCGACACTGCGTTGCGATCACCGACCCTGCGCCCAGGGCGTCCCTGGAGGTGCAATCACGATCTGCGTGCGGAGTCGACGGGCGGCACCCGCGCCTACATCCCCCGCGCCTACATATGGGCGCCGCCGTCGATCCGCACCTCGGTTCCGGTGACGAAGAAGGCATCCGGGCTGCCGAGCATCGCCACCACCGAGGCCACCGCGCCAGGGTCGGCGAAGATGGCGCCGTCCGGTAGCGGCAACCCCGGTGCAACCCGCGCGAAGAGTCTGTAGTCCGCATCCGCCGGTAAGCCCGGGCCCACGCTCTGCCTGGACTCCCCGGTGCCGTCGGTCATCCCCGACGAGATGGAACCCGGCTGCACCGAGTTGAACCGGATGCCCTCCTTGGCGAACTCTGCAGCGAGCGCATGCGTCATCGCCAGGATCCCGCCCTTGGACGCCGCATAGGCCGACATATAGGGATGGGCGAAGGTTGCCGAGGTGGAACTGAAGTTCACCACCGCCGCTGCGTTACCGTGGCGCAGCGCCGGCAGGGCCGCCCGGATCACCAGGAAGGTGCCCACCAGGTTCACCCGGAGCACCTGTTCGAAATCGGCCAGGGTGGTGTCCAGGAAATGCGCCGAGCGCAGGATCCCGGCCACGTTGACCAGGGTGTCCAGGCCGCCGAGCAGTTCGACAGCCCGGCCGACACCGGCGATCGCCGAGTCTTCGTCGCCGACGTCCATCAGTACGGTGTGAAGCCGGTCGCCATCCGCGCCGGCTTTGGTGATGGTGTCCTCGAGTCCGGGCGCGCTGATGTCGGCCGCCACCACCCGGCCCCCTTCGCCGAGGATCCGCAGCACGCAGGCCTGGCCGATGCCGGACCCGCCGCCGGTGATCAGCACCCGGCGATCGGTGTAGCGCTGCACGGTCATAGCGGTTGGCTCCTGTCTGCCCGGCGCGTCCGGTACCCGAATCGGCGACACCGGGCCGGTTTTTCGCCTAGGTTGCGAGACGACATTGGAACACGTTTCAGTAGAGATAAGCACCGGTACCATATGGCGAACAAGTCCGCGGATCGTTGGTCTCCGGGCATCGCGCTGGGCAAGGGTGTTTCCGGTCCGATGGAAGCCATCGGCGGATTGTTTGCGATGTCCGCAGACGCGGTCCGGTTCCTGTTCCAGCGGCCGTTCCAGTGGCGGGAGTTCCTCGAGCAGTCCTGGTTCGTCGCCCGGGTGTCGCTGGCGCCCACCCTGCTGGTGGCGATCCCGTTCACGGTGCTGGTCAGTTTCACCCTGAACATCCTGCTGCGCGAACTCGGCGCCGCCGATCTGTCCGGCGCGGGTGCGGCGTTCGGGGCGGTGACCCAGGTCGGCCCTCTGGTGACGGTGCTGATCGTGGCCGGGGCGGGGGCGACGGCGATGTGTGCCGATCTCGGGTCGCGGACCATCCGCGAGGAGATCGACGCGATGGAGGTGCTGGGAATCAACCCGGTGCAGCGACTGGTGACTCCACGGATGCTGGCGTCGGGTCTGGTGGCGCTGCTGCTGAACTCGCTGGTGGTCATCATCGGCATCCTGGGTGGCTACGTGTTCTCGGTATTCGTTCAGGACGTCAACCCGGGTGCGTTCGCGGCCGGTATCACCCTGCTCACCGGGGTACCCGAGGTCATCATCTCGTGCGTGAAGGCGGCGTTGTTCGGGTTGATCGCCGGGTTGGTGGCCTGCTACCGCGGGCTGATGATCAGCGGAGGCGGGGCCAAGGCTGTCGGTAACGCGGTCAACGAGACGGTGGTCTACGCGTTCATGGCACTGTTCGTCGTCAACGTGGTGGTCACTGCCATCGGCATCCAGATGACCACCGGATGATGTCGTGAGCACCATGACGGTCCTGCGGACCAACTACCCCAGACTGTTCCGCGAGTTGCGCCGCCCGATCGGCTTTTTCGGCCGCGTCGGCGACCGCACGCTGTTCTACGCCAAGGGGATCGCGGGGATGCCGCATGCCGCGATCCGCTACCGCACCGAAGTCATCCGGCTGATCGCCGAGATCAGCATGGGCGCCGGCACCCTGGCGATGATCGGCGGCACGGTGGCCATCGTCGGGTTCCTGACCCTGGCCGCCGGCGGAACACTCGCCGTCCAGGGCTACTCGTCGCTGGGCAATATCGGCGTGGAGGCCCTCACCGGGTTCCTGGCGGCCTTCATCAACGTCCGGATCTCGGCGCCGGTGGTGGCCGGTATCGGGCTTGCCGCCACCTTCGGTGCCGGGGTGACCGCCCAGTTGGGCGCGATGCGGATCAACGAGGAGATCGACGCGCTGGAGTCGATGGGCATCCGGCCGGTGGAATACCTGGTGTCGACCCGGTTGGTGGCCGGCATGGTCGCCATCGCGCCGCTGTACTCGATCGCGGTCATCCTGTCGTTCCTGGCCAGCCAGTTCGTGACGGTGGCGCTGTTCGGCCAGTCGGCCGGTTTGTACAACCACTACTTCAACACCTTCCTGAACCCGATGGACCTGCTGTGGTCGTTCGTGCAGGCGGTGCTGATGGCGATCACCATCCTGCTGATCCACACCTACTACGGGTATTTCGCCTCCGGCGGCCCGTCCGGTGTCGGCGTCGCGGTGGGTAACGCGGTGCGGACCTCGCTGATCGTGGTGGTGTCGGTGACCCTGCTGGTGTCGCTGGCGATCTACGGTTCCAACGGCAACTTCAACCTCTCCGGATAGCCGCGATGACCGCCAAGCGCAGACCCGCCGACCGACGCCCCCTCGCCGGTGCGCTGACCGTTCTCGCCCTGGTCGCCGTGGTCGTCGTGGCGGTGGGCCTGTTCCAGGACAGCTTCACCAAGACGGTGCCGGTGACCGTCATCGCCGACCGTGCGGGCCTGGTGATGTACCCCAACGCGAAGGTCAAGATGAACGGCGCCCCGGTCGGCAAAGTCGCCTCGATCGAACCGTTGCCCGATGGCGGGGCCGCCCTGCACCTGGCCCTGGACCCGGGTTCGGTGGACGTCATCCCGGCCAATGTCGGCGCGGAGATCACCTCATCGACGGTGTTCGGCTCCAAGTTCGTGGAGTTGGTGGCGCCGAGCCAGCCGTCGCCCGCCGCACTGCGGGCCGGGACGGTGATCCAGGGCAGCGACAGTGTCACCGTCGAACTCAATACGGTGTTCGAGAAGCTGGTGTCGGTGCTCTCCGCGGTCGAGCCCGCCAAGCTCAACCAGACCCTCGGCGCGCTGTCGAAGTCACTTGACGGCCGCGGGGACGCGTTCGGGCAGACCCTGGTCGACCTGGACAGTGCCCTGTCAACCCTCAATCCGGCATTGGACAGCCTCAACCGGGCGCTGGAGATATCGCCGAGGGTTTTCGGTGCGTTCGCCGACGCCTCCCCGGACCTGCTGACCACCATCGACAACACCACCCGCATCAGCGACACCGTCATCGAGGCGCAGGACAGCCTGGACGCCCTGTTGATCAGCGCGATCGGTCTGGCCGACATCGGCACCGACGTGCTCACCGAGAACCGGGGGCCGCTCACCGATGTGGCGCACCTGCTGGTACCCACCACCGACCTGACCAACCAGTACAACCCCGCACTGACCTGCGGAATCGCCGGCCTGCTCCCGCTGGCCAAAGGGCCCGGACTGCCGGTCCCCGGTGCGGTCCTGCTGCAGGGGTTCTTCCTCGGCCGGGAGCGCTACCGGTATCCGGGCAACCTGCCGAAGGTCGCCGCCAAGGGCGGGCCGCAGTGCACCGACCTGCCCAACGTGGGTTACGAGCAGCGGCCGCCGTACGTCGTCACCGATATCGGCGCAAACCAGGCCCAGTACGGAAACCAGGGCATCCTGCTGAACTCGGACGGTCTCAAACAGGCCCTGTTCGGCCCGCTGGACGGGCCGCCGCGCAACTCCGCCCAGGTGGGGATGCCGGGATGATCAACCTGCGCACGACGGGCCTCAAGATCGGCACCTTCATGGTGGTGATGCTGATGCTCACCGCCGCCCTGTTCGCGATCTTCGGCCAGTACCGGGGCGGCGCGGAGAACAGGTACACCGCCGTCTTCGACGATGTGTCGAGCCTGAAGAACGGGGACTCCGTCCGGGTGGCGGGGGTGCGGGTCGGAACGGTCAACGCGGTCGATCTGCAACCGGACAACACGGTGCGGGTCGGGTTCGCCGCCGACCGCGATATCGTGCTCACCGCCGGCACCAAGGCGGCGGTGCGCTACCTCAACCTCGTCGGCGACCGCTACCTGGAACTGCTCGACAGCCCCGGGTCGGCCACGATCCAGCCGCCGGGATCGGTCATACCGGCCGACCGCACCGAACCGGCGTTAGACCTCGACCTTCTACTCGGCGGGCTCAAACCCGTTGTGCAGGGCCTCAATCCGCAGGCCGTCAATGCCCTGACCACGTCGCTGATCCAGATCCTGCAGGGACAGGAGGGCAACGTCGAGTCGCTTTTCGCCAAGACGTCGGCGTTTTCCAACGCACTGGCGGACAACAGTCAGACCGTGCAGCAGTTGATCGACAACCTCAACACGGTCTTGGCGACCATCAGCTCCGACGGCGACAAGTTCTCCGGCGCGGTCGACAGGCTGGAAAGGCTCATCACCGGCCTGGCGGCCGACCGGGACCCGATCGGCACCGCGATCACCGCGCTGGACAACGGCAGTGCTTCGCTGACCGACCTGCTCACCGAGGCCCGGGCGCCGCTGGCCGGGACCGTCGACGAACTCGCCAGGCTGGCACCGATCCTCGACGCGGACAAGGAGACGCTGGACCTCGCCCTGCAGAAGGCGCCGAAGAACTACCGCAAACTGGTCCGGCTCGGGTCCTACGGAAGCTGGATAAACCAGTACCTGTGCGGGATGTCGGTGCGGGTCTCCGACTTGCAGGGCCGGACCGCCTACTTCCCGTGGATCATGCAGCACACCGGACGGTGCGCGGAGCCGTGATGAAATCCAGGCCCCCGTGCTGAAATACCGCGGCACGAAGCTCATCCGCTCCGGCTTCATCGGCCTGGTGCTGATCGCGCTCGTCATCACCGTCGGCCTCCAGCCGCAGCGGTTGTGGACGCTGGCCACGTCGGTGCATCATCAGGCGTTGTTCACCGAGGCGGGCGGTTTGGCGCCCGGCAACGATGTGAAGGTCTCCGGTGTCAAGGTGGGCACAGTGTCCGATGTGTCGCTGGGCCGGGGTCCGAACCTCGGCAAGGCACTGGTGAAGTTCGCGGTCAACGGCAAGGTCCGGCTCGGCTCGGCCAGCACCGCGCACATCCGCACCGGAACACTGCTCGGTCAGCGGGTGCTGACACTGGAATCGGCTGGCGACGGCCGACTCGAGCCCGGGGATGTCATCCCGGTCTCGCGGACCGGTTCGCCCTACTCGCTGACCGACGCCCTCGGTGAGTTCGCGGCCAACACCGCCGACACCGATACCGCCGCGCTCAACCAGTCGCTGGACACGTTGGCCACCACCATCGACCGGGTCGCACCGCAACTGGGGCCGACCTTCGACGGCATCAGCCGGATCTCCAAAGCACTCAACGAGCGCAACGGCTCGCTGTCGGATCTTCTCAAGAGCGCCTCGGAGGTGACCGGCATCCTGTCGGCGCGCAGCCAGCAGGTGAACACCCTGATCCTCAACGCCAACGAGTTGCTGGGCGTGCTGGAGGATCGGCGCTATGCCATCGTCAACCTGCTCGCCAACACCTCGGCGTTATCGCAGCAACTCTCCGGCCTGGTCGCCGACAACGAGCAGGATTTGGCGCCGGCGCTGGAGAAACTGAACTCGGTGACCGAGATGTTGCAGCGCAACAACGACAATGTCGGCAAGGCGATGGCCGGTCTGGCCAAGTTTCAGCTGACCCAGGCCGAGGCGGTCAACGGCGGTTTCTACTACAACGCGTTCGTCGCCAATCTCAGCCCCGCGCAGACGCTTCAGCCGTTCTTCGACTACGCATTGGGCTTCCGGCGAGGAGTCGATGCCGGTCAGCCGCCCGACAACGCCGGGCCGCGGGCGGAGTTCCCGTTCCCCTACAACGGCATTCCCCAGCCGAATGAGACCTGGGGCCCACCACCGGGGCCGCCATGATGCGCAATCGACGCACCGCGTTCCTCGCCGCACTGCTGGTCCTGCTGATCGCCGGGGGAGCGGCCCTGGTGGTGCGCAACACCGTCCTCAAGCCGACGACGATCACCGCCTACTTCACCAGTGCCACCGCGATCTACCCGGGCGACCAGGTCCGGGTTGCCGGGGTGAAAGTGGGGACCATCAAGGCCATCGAACCGCAGGGCACCAGGGCGAAGATGACCCTCGCCATCGACCGCACGGTGCCGATCCCGGCCGACGCCAAAGCGGTCATGATCGCCCAGAACCTGGTCGGCGCCCGCTATATCCAACTCGCGCCCGCCTACGGGGCCGACGGGAAATCGGGCGGGCCCACCATGCGCGACGGGGCCGTCATCGACACCGACCGCACCGCGGTGCCCGTCGAATGGGATCAGGTCAAGGAGCAGTTGACCCGGCTGGCGACCGATCTCGGACCCACCCTCGACCAGTCCACATCGTCGGTCGGCCGGTTCATCGACAGCGCCGCCGGCGCCATGGACGGCAACGGCGAGAAACTCCGCGAAACCATCGCCCAACTGTCCGGACTGAGCCGCGTCCTGGCCGACGGCAGTGGCAATATCGTCGACATCGTCAAGAACCTGCAGACCTTCGTCACCGCACTGCGGGACAGCAACACCCAGATCGTCTCGTTCCAGAACCGTCTCGCGACCGTGTCCGGGGTCCTCGACGGCAGCCGATCGGACCTCGACGCGGCCCTGACCAACCTGTCCAGCGCGGTGGTGGACGTCAAGCGGTTCGTCGCCGGCAGCCGGAACCAGACGGCCGAACAGATCGGCCTACTCGGCGACGTGGTGCGCAACCTCAGCGATAACCAGACCGCGCTGAAAAATCTTCTGCACGTTGCGCCCAATGCGATCGGCAACAGCTACAACATCTACAACCCCGATATCCAAAGCGCCGTGGGCGGTTTCGCGCTGGCCAACTTCTCCAACCCGCTTCAGGTGGTCTGTGCGGCGATCGGAGCCATCGAGAACGCGACGGCAAGCACCACAGGCAAGCTGTGCTCGCAGTATCTCGGCCCGGCGCTGCGACTGCTCAACTTCAACTATCTGCCGATGCCGTTCAACGCCTATCTCGGCAAGTCGCCGAGTCCGTGGAACCTCATCTACTCCGAGCCGAAGCTGGCACCCGGCGGCGAAGGTAGCGACCCGCCGGTGGAACTGCCGCCCTCGATTTCGGCCTACACCGGCCTCGACGGGGATGTGCCCCCGCCGCCCGGTTGGGCTGGGCCCCCAGACCTGCGGCAGGGTTCCTACACACCTGACGGACTGCCCGCCGATCCGCAACCCGCGCTGTTCCCCGGTGCGCCGGTGCCGGCAGGTGTCGCGCATGGCCAGGGTGCGGCCGCACCGTCGGCCACCCCGTCGAACCTCGGCGACATGCTGCTGCCCGCCGAGTCCGCCCCGGTGTTGCCGCCACCGATGCCGCCGCCGGTGCCGTTGCCGGCCGGAGTGGGGGAGGCGACGCCGTGATGTTCTCCAGGTCGGGTCGGGCGGCGTTGGCCGCCGGTTGCGTCGCTATCGCCGTGACGCTGAGTGGTTGCGGTTTCGGCGGCCTGAACTCGCTGCCGTTGCCCGGTGCGGTGGGGCGGGGCCCCGATGCCACCAAATATCATGTCGAACTCGCCAATGTCAGCACCCTGGAACCGAATTCGCCGGTCCTGGTCGGTGACGTGGTGGTCGGCAGCGTCAACCGGATGACCGTGCGGGACTGGCATGCCGACGTCGAGATCTCGGTCAAACCGGAGGTGACCATCCCCGCCAATGCGGTGGCCACAGTGGGACAGACCAGCCTGCTGGGATCGATGCACCTCGCGCTCAACCCACCGCTGGGCCAGTCGCCCAGCGGACGACTGACCCCAGGCTCAACCCTTGGCCTGAACAAGTCCTCCACCTACCCGTCCACCGAGCAGACCCTCTCGGCGCTGTCGGTGGTCATCAACGGCGGCGGGGTCGGCCAGATCGGCGATATCGTCGCCGAACTCAACGCCGCACTGGGCGGCCGGGAACCACAGATCCGGGATCTGTTGACCCGCCTGAACGATTTCATCGGCGTGCTGGCCGACCAGCGTGACAGCATCAACGCGACGGTGGTCTCACTGAACCGGGTCGCCGGCACCTTCGCCGACCAGCGTGACGTGCTGACCCGGGCGCTGGACCGGATTCCGCCGGCGCTGGACGTCCTGGTCGCCGAACGGCCCCGTCTGACAGCGGCATTGGACAAACTCGGCAGCTTCAGCACCCTGGCCGGCGAGGTGGTCAACGACACCCAGGCCGATCTGGTCCGCAATCTGCGCAATCTGGAACCCACCCTGCGCTCGCTGGCCGATGTCGGTCCGGAACTGGACCAGGCGCTGTCCTACTTCACCGCCTTCCCGTATGGCCAGTCGACCATCGACCGGGCGATCCGCGGGGACTATCTCAACCAGTACATCATTTTCGACTTCACCGTTCCGCGGCTCAAGAAGACCCTCTTCCTAGGCACCCGCTGGGGTCAGGAAGGCGCGAAACTCGTTCCCGCGCCGGGTGATCCCTGGTACGCCACCTACACCTACGACCCCCTTAACGCGCCGTTCAGCGCACCTCCGGCGGCGGTGGCCGATGTCTCCGGCTCGATCGTCCCGGACCCGGCCGCCCCGGATGCCCCGGTGGCGTCTCCGGCCGGTGCCGCCGGACAGCCGCAGCCCGATCCGGTATCTCCGGAGTTGCAGCTCGCCCCGCTGGACGGAGGAGGCAACTGATGCTGACCCGATTCGTGCGCATCCAGCTGGCGATCTTCACCGTCGCCTCGATCGTCGGCATCGCCGCGATGCTGCTGGTGTACATGCAAGTGCCGACGTTGCTCGGTATCGGCAGGATCACCGTCACCCTTGAGCTGCCCAGAACCGGTGGACTGTATGAGTTCTCCAACGTCACCTACCGGGGCGTTCAGATCGGCAAGGTCACCGATGTGCGGGCCGTCCGCGGGGGGGCCGCGGCCACCCTGTCCCTGGCCACCTCGCCACGGATTCCGGCCGATCTTCAGGCCAGCGTGCTCAGCGTGTCCGCCGTCGGTGAGCAGTACGTGGACCTGCTGCCGCGGACGGATTCGGGGCCGTACCTGAAAGACGGTTCGGTGATCCCGATGTCCGATACCACCGTCCCGCAGCGGGTGGGCCCGATGCTCGACCAAGTCAGCGCCCTGCTGCAGAGCATCCCCAAAGATCGGCTGAGCAAGCTGCTGGACGAATCGTTCAAGGGGCTCAACGGTTCCGGCGACGACCTGGCGGCTCTGCTGGAGTCCTCATCGACGGTGGTCGCGGATTTCGACGGGGTCGCCGACCGGGCCCGCGCCCTTGTCGATGACGGCCGACCGCTGCTGGAGGGTCTGGCTGAGTCCGCGGACGCGCTGGGTAACTGGACGCGCAGTCTGGCCGGTGTCACCGGTCAGCTGAGTGTCAACGACCCGCAGATCCGCGGACTGTTGGCCGACGGGCCGGGAGCCCTGAACGAGGCATCCCAGTTGCTGAACCAGGTAAAGCCCACGCTGCCGGTGTTGCTGGCCAATCTCACGACGGTGGGGCAGATCGCGGTGACCTATCACGCGTCCCTGGAGCAACTGCTGGTGCTGCTGCCGCCCTATATCGCCTCGGTGCAGGCCGTAGGCCTGCCGCGAAACAACCCGACCGGATTCACCCAGGGTGATTTCACCCTGACCATCGGCGATCCGCCGGCCTGCACGGTGGGATTCCTGCCGCCCTCGTCGTGGCGTTCGCCGACGGATCTGTCCGACGTCGACACCCCAGATGGCCTGTACTGCAAACTGCCTCAGGACTCGCCGATCGCCGTGCGCGGCGCACGTAATTACCCGTGCATGGGCCAGCCCGGGAAGCGTGCCCCCACCGCGGAGATGTGTGAGAGCGAGGGGGCCTACCAGCCGCTGGCCATGCGCCAGCATGCGCTGGGCCCGTATCCCTTCGACCCGAACCTGATCGCCCAGGGCATCCCCCCGGATGACCGGATCACCTTCCAGGACCACATCTACGGGCCTCTCGAAGGCACCCCGATGCCGCCACCGGGTCCGGCCGCGGCCGATACCGGTCCGGCGGATGGGGCCGTCCCGCCGCCGCCGGTGACCCCTGCTGCCGGGGCATCGGTGGCCCCGAGTGCTTTCGCCCCGGACGCGGGCGGCCCATCGGTGGCGATCGCGACCTATGACCCGAAGACCGGTCAGTTCGCGACCCCGGACGGAACCGTCGCCCGCCAGACCGACGTCATCGCGCGCGACGGCGAGCAGAGTTGGACCGACCTGCTGCCGACCGGCTGACTCAGCCGATCCGGGCTAGTTTGAACGGCATCGTGATGAAGATCGCGAGGCTGCGGCCGCAGGCTCCGCTTGGTCCGGTGGTCGCATCCTCGCCGACCAGAACGTCCGATGTGGGATCGGTGTAGTCGCCGCCTGGGGTCATGCCCTTGAACCGGAACACTTGATAGCCGTCCGCTGTAGAGCCGTCGGGGCACGGCATCCACTTGGGCACAACGTGTTTGACGTACCACTCGCCGCCGGTCTGGTAGATCGGCGCGGTCCAGCCCTGGTCGCTGGTCACCGTTCCGGTGCACTCGGTGGGGTAGCTGCACTGCGAGGAGACGGTCCAGATCGCGCGGACGCTGGGCTGTTTTCGGAAGATGTCGTTGCTGCGGGCCCACTCGCCGTTGGAGGTCGCGGTGAACGTCCCATTGAGGGCCCACTTGTCGGCCCCATGAGCCGGCGCGGCGACCGCGACACCGGCCAGCAGTGCCGCGGTGAACAATCCGGTCAGCGCGCGGTGCATGGGGGCATTATCGCGGTCGCGCCATGTCCAGCGCAGCGAGATGGCTGAACAGCATCGAGGCCCCGATCGGATTTCCGCCGCCGGGATAGGTGGTCCCGCTGACCGCGGCCATGGTGTTGCCCGCGGCATACAGGCCGGGAATCGGCTCTCCGGTCTTGGCGAGCACGCGGGCGTGGCTGTCGGTGCGTAGTCCGCCTTTGGTGCCCAGATCCGACAGGCCGAAGGCGGCGGCGTGAAACGGCGGGGTGTCGATCGGCACCAGTGGCGGCTTGCCTCGGGAGAAGGCCCGGTCGTAGGCCTCATCGCCGCGGCCGAAGTCGGTATCGGCGCCGGCGGCGACCATTGCGTTGTAGCGTCGCACGGTCTCGGTCAGGGCGGGTCCGGGCACACCGATGCTCGAGGCGAGCTCATCCAAGGTGCCGGCGGTGCGCCACAGCCCGGCGGCACGGTAATCCGCGGGGTCCACCATCGAGACGTTGGTCGCCTTGACCGGGGGCGTTGCGCCCCGGCGGTCGTCGTAGACCATCCAGAACGGACATGTCAGTCGGCCGGCGTGCATCTCGTCGATGATGGTCCGGCCGATCCGGTCATAGGGCCCGGATTCGTTGACGAAGCGGAGTCCCGCCTGGTTGACGAAGATCCCGCCGGTGAACCACAGCGCGAACGCCGCGCGGCCATCGGGATGGATCAGGCCGGGGGACCACCAGGCCTGCTCCATCAGGTCGGTAGCCGCGCCGGCCCGGATGGCGGCCCGGTGCGCGGATCCGGTGTTGCCGGGTGCGCCCATGCTGTCCTCGGTCCGGCCGGGCACCCCGTATCGGGTGCGCATCTCGGCGCTGTGCTCGAAACCGCCGGCGGCCAGCAGCACACCGCGGCGGGCCCGGATGCGCACCGTGTCACCGTTGCGCGTCGCCACCGCCCCCACTACCCGGCCGTCGGCGACGATCAGGTCCACCAGTTCGGTATCGCGGTGCAGTGCGACGGTGCCGAACCGGCTCATCGCGGCCAGGAACCGTCCGATCAGGGCCCTCCCGCCGACCAGAAGGTTCGGTGCGGGGGCGCCCAGGCGGTCGTTGTCCAGCGGGCCGCGCACCAGTCCGAGGTCGAAGCCCAGCTCATCACCGGGTAGCGGGGCGGCGACGATATGCCGCAGTCCGTCCAGACGTGCCTCCGGCGCGGAGCCGAAGTAGTCCGGCCAGGGCAGCACGGTGAACTCGAAGCTCTCGTCGGACTCCAGGTAGTCGATCAGGGCCGTACCGCCGAGAACGTAGGCGTCCTGAAGTTCCCGCGGGGTGCGGTCGCCGACGACCGCATGGAAGTAGGTCAGCGCCCTTTCGAGGGTGTCATCACTGCCGGCCCGGCGGAGAACGGCGTTGCACGGGAACCACATTCCGCCTCCGCCGGAGTAGGCGGTGGTGCCGCCGAATTTGTCGGTCGCCTCCAGCAGGGCCACCGACAGGCCTTCCCGGGCCGCGGTGTAGGCGCCGGCGATGCCGCCGCCGGAGCCTGCGACGATGACGTCGACCGTCTCGTCGAAGTCATCTGGCCCTGGGCCGTCGGTCGCGACGTCGTCCGCCAGGGTGCTCACGGGATCCATGGTGGCTCAGGCCGGCCGCCGAGGGATAGTGGATACCGAGAAGTGGCTGGTGAGAAGCCGCCGAGCCAGCCGGCGATGACGCTGATATCAGCCCCACTCGTGGTTCATCGCCCGCACGTCACTGATCTCATCCACCGATGCGATCGGACGCAGACGCGGCCTGCTCGCGGCGATCAGCAGGAGTGCGATCAGCGCCATCACCGCGCCCAGTCCGAAGATGACGGTGTAGCTGCTCTCCGGCGGGAAGTCAGTGCCGTTGCGGCTCAACAACACCGCGACAAGTGCTGCGGCCATGGCAGCGCCGACGGTGCGGGCGATCGCGTTCACGCTGGTGGCCACTCCGGTTTCGCCGGGTTCGACCTCGCGGACGACCAGTGCGGGAAGCGCGCCGTAGGCCAGGCTGATGTAGGCGTTGATCAGGATGCCCGCGGCGATCACCTGCCAGGGCGCGGAATGGCCGACTGTCAGCATGGCGAAGCCGGCGACGCCGATCGCGGCACCGACCATCAGCACCCGGCGGCCGCCGAAGCGGTCGATATAACGACCGCTGGCCAGCGCGGTGAGGAACCCGGCCATTGCGCCGGGCAGTAGGAACACCACACTGGCCTGCAGCACGGTGGCGCCGAACCCGTACCCGCGGGCGGTGGGCGCTTGAACGAATGTGGTCAGTCCGAGGAAACCGAAGTACAGGCCCATCCCGACCGCGACGGTGGCGATATTGGTCATCAGGATCGGCCGGCGGGTCAGCATGACCGTCGACACCAGGGGCTGCCGGCAGCGCCGCTCCCACCACCACCACACGCCCAGGGCAGTCACACCGGCCAGGCCCACGGCGGGGGTGCGGGCCGAGGCCCACCCCCAGGTGTTGCCCTGGGTGATCGCCAACAGCAGCAGCGACAGCCCGATGGCCAGGCCGGCCGCACCCGCCCAGTCCACCGACCCCGTCGTCGACCGCGGCCGCTGCGGAACCACGGCCGCCACCGCGACGATCACCAGCACCGAGAACGCGGCGGTGAACCAGAACATCCGCTGGTAGCCGGCATCGCCGCGCATGAGCAGTCCGGTGATCACCAGACCCATCCCGCCGCCGAACCCGAGCACACCGGACAGCACCGCCATCGCGCCCATCAGACGCCCGGGCGCCAACTCCTCCCGCAGGATCGACACCCCGATCGGATACAGCGAGAACGAGGCGCCCTGCAGCACCCGGGCAACGATCAGCATCGGTAGCGATGTCGTCAGGGCCGCCAGCAGTGAGCCGGCCAGCACGACACCCAGCACGATCAGCAGGACCCGTTTCTTGACGTGCAGGTCGGCCAACCGGCCGATCAGGGGAGTGGTGGCTGCCGCCGCGAGCAGATTGGCGGTGACCGTCCAGCTGACGTCGAGAAGTGAGGCGTCGAGTTGGCGGGCCATCACCGCCAGAATCGGGACGACACCGGTCTGAAGCACCGCCACCGTCAGCGCCACCACGCTCATCGTGGCGATCAGCAGGGCGGGCCGGGGGCCGGCCTGGTCCTGGGAGGCGGAAGGGATCGCACCGCTACCCAGCACAGTGCACCCCTTCTCGTGGCCTGACCACGTTGATTATGGGGGCTAAGGACTATCCGAGGATGCCGGGGTGTCGCGGCACAGGGCAGGCGGTCGCTACCCGCCGGTTCCGAACCACTTCCTCTCGAGCCGGTCGAATTCGCCGTCCTCCTGGACGGCGAGCAGTGCATCGTCGAACTCCCGGCGCAGGGGGCTGCCGACCGGGAAGACGATCCCGTAATCCTCGTGTTTGAAGATCGGCCCCGCGATGTCTGCGATTCCAGCCCCCCGGTGGGCAACGTAGTACTGCAATACCGGGGCGTCGTAGACCACCGCGTCGAAACGGCCATTCTCCAGCCCGGTGTAGCAGTCCTCGATCTGTGGCGCCGCGGTGTAACGCACACCGATTCTGCTCAGGGCGGGCGGTGAGGTGGTGTTGGCCACCGTGCAGACGCGCTTGCCTACCAGATCAGTCGGCGAGCTGATCTGCGATGTGATCCGTTCCACCGTCAGGTTGGTGGTCAGGATGGCGGTGTAGTAGGCGACGAAGATGATGCTGATGAACGTCCAGAGGATGGTGATCGTCCGGATCGGCCACTGCCGCGGCGAGTCGAAGGGGGCGGCGGCCAGCATGCCCAGCCCCAGTCCGAAGGCCTGGAAGATGCCCGGAAAGTAGGATTTCGACACCATCGAGTCGTGGTCGCCGCGTTCCATCAGCCAGATGATCTGGGCCGGTATGACGGTCAGCACAAGCGCAGCCCACAACCAGACCGCCATGGTCTTGGAGAACAGCAGTTTGAGGAAGTCGATCAGCCCGGGCTGCGCGCGTTCGGTATTGCTGGACGGTGCGATGATCTGCAGCCCCGCATTGAGCATCGGCTGGGAGAAATCGAATTGTTTCGCCCGTTGGCCGGTGATCGACACCGCGGCGGCGCCCATATCGGCCCGGCCATCGGCCACGGCTTTCAGCAGACCCTGCACATTGTCGAAATCGAGGTAGGTGTAACGCCATTCGGTGTGCTTGGCAATCTCTTTGAGCAGGTCGATGGTGAAGCCGGTCCGGACTGAATCCTGATTCATCACAAACGGCGTCAGATCCCTGGTCGCGACCGTGACCTCGCGTGGAGCGGCATCCGCCCGCGGGGCAACCGATGGCAGAACACCGATGGCCGCGACGATCAGCAGCACCGCGAGCGTGGCGGGAAGACGGAGCAGCATCATTCCGGGCTACCGAACCACTTCTTCTTGATCAGTTCGTACTGCCCGTCCTCCTGCATGGACAGCAGTGCCGAGTCGGCGTCCTCGCGGAGTTGGCTGCCGGAGGGGAAGACGAGCCCGTAGTCCTCATCCTTGAAGATCGGGCCGGCTATCGCCGCGACACCTGCGCCACCATGGGTGATGTAGTAGTCCAGGACCGGGGCGTCGTAGACCACCGCCTGGAAGTCCCCTTTCTCCAAACCGGTGTAGCAGTCCGCGATGTCGTCGGCCCCGCTGAAGGCGACTCCGATCCTGTCCAGGTATGTCGTGGAGGTGGTGTCGGCGACGGTGCAGACCTCCTTGCCGATTAGGTCGGTGGGGGCGTTGATCTGGGAGCTGATGGTGGCCACCGTGAGATTGGTGGTCAGGATCGCGGTGTAGTAGGCGACGAAGATGATGCTGACGAAGGTCCAGATGACCGTCACCACCCGGATCGGCCAGCGCAGCGGCGGATCGAAGGGGGCGGCGGCGAGCATGCCCAGCCCCCACCCGAAGGCTTGGAAGATCCCGGGGAAGTAGGACCGGTCCACCATGGATTCCTCGTTGCCCCGCTCCAGCAGCCAGATGATGTGGGCCGGAAGTACGGTCAGGGCCAGCGCCGCCAGCAACCACACCAGCATGGTCGGGGAGAACAGCAAGTTGAGGAAATCGATCAGCCCCGGTTCGACGCGCTCGGTGCTGGAGGCCGGAACGACCATCTGCAGTCCGGCCGCGATGATGGGTTGGGTGAAGTCGAAGTCGCGCTCCCGATCCGCGGTGATCGAGATATTGCCGGCACCGAAATCGGCACGGCCTTCTTTGACCGCCGCGAGCACTCCCGCGACGTTGCCGCTGTCGATGTAGGTGTAGCGCCATCCGGTTCGCTTGGCGATCTCATCGAGCAGGTCGATCGTGAAGCCGTACTTGACGGTGCCCTCGGTGATGACGAAGGGTTCGATATCGTAGGTGGCTACGGTGACGTCGCGTTCGGCGGCGTGGGCCTCGGGGACCAGTCCGGGCAGAGCGCCGATTGCGACGACCAGAAGAATCGCGACAACCGTGGCCCTTACACGTGAGAGCACCGGCATCTTCCTGCGATTGATGTCTAGGCTGGTGGGCCGGCACGGCACGCCGGCCCCGAACCCTGCCACGATAGTCCCAACGGACGATCTGCGGGGAGGCAGCCGCGGGCCGTTCGGAATCGGGATTGTCGCCGCGGCGGCCGAACCGGCCTCCCAGATCGACTTCGGTCGGCTGAAATCCGGACCTACACTGCATGTCTGAGACCGTCTGGGGGCGTCCATGGGTGAAAGCGCCTTTCTGCGCGACGACGAATTCCTGCTGCAGGCTGACGCCGATTCCACTGCAGCCGTGAGCAACCGGGCCGCGATTCTGATCGGCGCCGCGGAGTTGATGTCCCGGATCGCCGTTGGCCGGCCGCCGGCGATCCTCGACGTTCGGTGGCGTCTGGACCAGCCCGACGGTCATCCCGACTATCTGGCCGGCCATATTCCGGGTGCGGTGTACGTGTCGCTGGAGGATGAGCTGAGCGACCACGGCCGTAGCGGACTGGGCCGGCATCCGCTGCCGACCGGACCTGCGGTCCAGGCGGCCGCCCGCCGGTGGGGGATCCGGCAGAATCAGCCGGTCGTCGTCTACGACGACTGGAACCGCGCGGGGTCCGCGCGCGCCTGGTGGGTGCTCACCGCGGCCGGACTGCGCGATGTGCGCATCCTCGACGGTGGGCTGTCGGCCTGGACGGCGGCCGGCGGAACGCTGGCGGCCGGACCGGCCGATCCGGTCCCCGGTGACGTCACCGTCGCGCACGACAACCTCTACGCGGGCGGGCGCCCAGTGCTCACCGCCGAGCAGGTCGCCGCGCGCGCCGTGGGCATCCTCCTCGACGCCCGCGCTCCGGAACGGTTTCGTGGCGAGGTCGAACCGGTAGACGCGGTGGCCGGCCACATTCCGGGTGCCCGCAACCTGCCGAGTGCATCGGTCCTCGGCGCCGACGGGCAATTTCTCACCGACGCCCGGTTGGCGGAGATCTTCGCCCAATCCGGGGCCGGCCGAGGTAGCCCCGTCGGGGTCTATTGCGGTTCCGGCGTCACCGCGTCGGTGGTGCTGGCCGCGCTGAGCGCCGCCGGGCTGAATGCCTCGTTGTTTCCCGGCTCGTGGTCTCAGTGGAGCAACGCGGATCGCCCGGTCGTTACCGGGCCGTCCTGACGGGTCAGTCCCGGGACCAGACCGAGATATAGCCGAGCGGGATTCCGGTACGGGCTGCGATGCACTCCCGGGCGGCCAGTTCGACACCGGCCCGGGTGTGGGCCTCCGTGACCCCGTCGATCTCTGGGATCCCGATGATGCAGCGGTTGCCATCCTGGCGGATTTCGATTTCGAAACACTGACCGGCTATCGGACGCAGCAGCCGGTGCGGAGGAAGAGCGCGGTGGGAGCGCGCCGAAAAGCCGCGGAGCCGGTGGGCAGTGCGCATGGTCCACTCTCTGAAGTCTGGTTCGGGCGCGGTCGAACCTACCGCCGCGCCGTACGGATGCCAAATCCGGCAACTGCACGGGTAGAGCAAATCAACGGCGGCAGCCGGATATGATCCGTGCCGTGACGGCGGCGGCTTTCGTGGGACGTGTGGGTGCTTTGGCGGCTGCTCTCGGAGCGGGTGTCATCATCGGCCTCGCCACCGCCGCACCGGCCTCGGCGGATTCGGCGGACAACTCATCGTCATCTTCCTCGCCGTCATCGGGGTCGCGCTCTGCAACCTCAGCAGATGCTCCGTCCTCAACCCGCCGTTCCGGGGCTGGCGTCACCCGACCCGCGTCTGCGGGTCCAGCGCGGTCAGCGGCGGTCGCGGCGAGGGGGATCGGCAGGTCCGCAACTCGACCGGCGGGCGCCAGCCCGGTCCGCGGTGAAAAGCCGCCGCGACCAATCCCGCCGGCTGCCAACGCAGTGGCCGCCGCCGTGCCGCCGGTCGCCCCGGCAGCGGCTCCCGCCCTGGAGCGGCAGGCCACGGCATCCCCCCAGCCGGCGTTCGAGGCGGCCGCCCCCACCGCCCGTCGCGCGAGCCGGGGCGCGGCGCACAGGGCAATGGCGACCACGGCTCGGGTTGCCGAAGCCACCACGGCTCCTCCGGCGTCGGGCCCCGGCCCCATCGCCCGGGCGCTGAGCGCCCTGTTCAACTGCGATCCGCGCGGTCGGCTGATCACCATCTACAAGGGAACGCATTTCGCCATCCCTAATAACTTCGGCGGTTTCTTCGTCCAGAAGGTCCAGGGCACCGGAACCTTCACCAGTGACTCCGTCTATGACCTCAAAGATGAAGACCAGTTCGACTGGAGCAAGTTCACCGGAATCGCCTTCACCCCGTTGGAACCGGACCGCGATTCGGTGATGGTCGGGTGGCGGTACAACCTGACCACCCAGGAATTCGAGATCGCCCCGTTCTACAACGTCGACAAGGCGCGGATCCTGCCGGTGCGGGCGGACATCATCTCGGTACCGGTCGACCAGACCTTCGATTACCTCGTCGACTACACCGGTGTCACCCTTAGCTACGGTGACAAGACGGTGTTCAAGCCGTTCCCGGAGGGGTTGACTCCCAATCTCTGGACCGCCGTTCGGGTGAGCGGCTGGTTCGGCGGCAATGAGGTGGCCCCCAGGACGCTCTCGTACTACATCACGTTCGTATGACCCGGGCGGCGCGGTATTTCGGCCCGGTCGCGGTGGCGCTGGGCATCGGAGCCGCGGTCGCTACTGCGCTGGCGGATCCGGCATCCGCCGCCCCACAGAATTCGACCCCGGCGGCCCCCGGCCGGCCCGGCGCGGTGGACCGTGCGGACAGTTCGGCCCATGGCGATCGTGGCCCCCGGGCGGTTTCTCCGAACCGGGCCCGGGACAGCGGCAGGTCCACGTCAGCCCGGCCGCCGACCCCGGATCGGGCCCCGCCCAAGTCGGCCGCGGCTACCCGCCCGGTGATCACCGGGGTCGCACGGCCCGACGGGCCCGACGCGGCTGTTCGGGTGTCTCTGGCGTCGGCACCGTCCAGAACGGCTGGGCGGCCGCCGATCAGGGCGGCGACAGTCCGGAGGGAGCCGATCCGGCAGGCGTCTGCGGTGACACCTCCGGCAACAGCGTCACCGCGGCTGTTCGGCGATCCCCGTGGACGGCGCATCACGATCTACCAGGGCACCCACTTCGTGATCCCGAACCGGTGGGCGCTGTGGGTGACAAAGGACTCCGGGGACGCCACGTTCATCGCCGACTCGGCCTATGACCTCAAGGACGAGGACCAGTACGACTGGAACAAGCTTGCCGGGATCACCTTCACTCCGTGGCGGCCGGACCGCAATTCCAGCATGGTGGTGTGGCGCTACAACCTCCAGAACGGGACATTCGAGGTCGGCCCGTTTTTCAACGTCGACTTCCGCTACGTTTTTCCCACTAAGGACGAGATCATTACGGTGCCGGTCGATCAGACCTTCAGCTATGTAGTCGACTACGACGGTATTTCGGTGTCCTACGGTGACCGGACCGTCCACAAGGCCACTCCGCAGGATTTGACGCCGAACTTCTGGACCAGTGCCCGGGTCACTGGATGGTTCGGCGGCAACGAGGTCGCCCCGCGCACGATCTCCTACTTTCAGCACCTGTGAGACGGGACTCGAGATGAAGAAGCCGATGCTGATCGGGCTCATCGCGGCCATTGCCGCCCTCGGGCTGCTGTTCGCGGCCATCCGCTCGGCACAGGACTCGCAGAAGAACACCCCGTCGGAGCTGTCTGCGCTGCTGAACCTCCCGATCACCATCGACGGCGAGAATTTCACCCTGTCCAAAGGCACCGCGGAAAAGTCCAACGGCACCGCGGAAAAGGTGTCCGCTCCCGGTTCGGCCGCGCAGAACACCGTTGCGCTGGTCGGCGAACCCGTCACCGGAGACGTCACCGGAGACGGCAAACCTGATGCGGCACTTCTGATCCGTAACGATCCGGGTGGCAGCGGCACCTTCTACTACGCGGTTGTCGCGGTCGGCGAGGGAGGCTCCTACCGGGCGACGAATGCGCTGCCGCTCGGTGATCGGATCACGCCGCAGGCCGTCGACTTCGCCGGGGGCCGCTTTATCTACCGGTTCGTGGAACGCGGGGCCGAGGAGTCGATGGCCGAGACCCCGACGCTGGAGAGATCCGTGTCAGTCGTCTTCGATCCGAAATCGCGCAGCATTTCTGCCGTCGGCTACTTCCCCGGTGCCGAATGGCTGTGGCAGCCGATCGGGATGGACCCTGCGCTGGCCGCCGATAGTGCGCCATGGGTCGATTATCTGTCGCAGGCCGGCTCCGAGCATGTCGCCGAGCTCTACCGGGAGGGCACGACGCTGATCCCGTCCACCGCCGTGACCGGGTCCACACCGCGTTATGACATCACCTTCACCCAACCGTGGGGGAGCGACCCGTTCGGGGACTACCGCGTGCCGATTCCGCTGGGGACCCACGTGCCGCAGTACGAGGGCGGGGACGGCCATCTGGCGATCCAGGACCCTGCCACCGGTCAGGTGTTCGGGTTGTGGCAGGCCAATTATGATTCCGCGACCAACAACTGGACGGCGTCCTGGGGCGGGATGACCCCGATCGACGGCGATGGTGTCGATACCTCCGGGTCGGCCACGGCGACGAACCTGTCCCGATACGCCGGGGTGGTCACCGCCGCGGAGATGACGGCGGCCATCACCGCCAACAGCGGACTGAACCACGCACTGGTCTTCGCCACCGATATCGCCGGTCCGGATTTCCTGGGTCCGGCCACCAAGTCCGACGGCGCCAACATCGCCGGCGTCGCGAACCCGATCCCCGAGGGCTACCGTGTGCAACTCGACCCGACGATCGACATCGATGCCATCCCGGGTATCACCGCGGGGGAGAAGGTCATCGCCAAAACCCTGCAGAGCCACGGCGCCTATGTGATCGACAACGGTTCGGCGCGAATGGCCTTCGCCTTTGAGGCCGTCCCCGGTTCCAGTGATTCCGACCCGGGCCGGGCGTGGACCGATGCCGGGTTCGAGTGGGACTACTACGACATGGACCGGATTCCCTGGGCTCAGCTGAGAGTGCTGGCGGGCTGAGTTAGCCGAGTTGCGCGGCGAAGAACTGACCGGTGGCGCCCGAGGCGTCGACGGCGAAACTGGTGGGCCCGACGATCGCGGCCGGCAACGAGAACCGTCCTGCGGGCCAGGTGTGTCCGCCGCCGTTGATCCGAACCAGAACCACCTCGGTGCCGCCCGCGCAACCGGCGGCGGTCATCTCATCGATCTCACCGGTGGTGGCCGGATCGTCGACCAGGGGGCCCGGGCAGCGGTTCATCTCCCGCCACCGTTCGGCCAGGGCCGGTGCGGACAGGATGTCGCTGGCACCGCCGCGGCCGACCATCGGCCCGCCGTCGAAGGGCACCACCGGATCGGCCGTGCCGTGTACCGCCATCATCGACACGGGCCGGGACGGCGCGCAGGGCAGCCCCGCGCCGAGTGTTCCGGCCACCGGCGCGGCGGCCGATACCAGGTCGGCGCGGTCGCACACTAGGCGGTTGGCCATGAAGGCGCCCGCCGACATGCCGGTGACGAAGGCCCGGCCCGGGGCAATGCCGAAGTCCCGGGACAGTCGCTCGATCAGCGCCGAGAGGAACCCGACGTCGTCGATGCCTTCACGGTCGGGGATCGAGGCGCCCCGGCCGTCGGCCCAGCTGGCGTCGATGCCGTCCGGATAGGCCACGACGAATCCGTACCGGTCGGCGACGGCGTTGTAGCCGGTCAGTCCGGCCTGCTGCGGACCGTTCATGCCGGCGCCGTGCAGGTTGATCACCAGCCCAGCCGGCTGCTGCAGTCCGGGGGGCACGTGCAGCAGATAGGTGCGCTGCAGGCCGCCGAAGGTCAGCGTTCCGGGTGGGTCGAGGGGATTGGCGGATGCGGGTGCACCCGCCAGTCCGCCGATGATGAGGAGGGCTGTCAGAACAGCGGTCAAGCGTGGCATCACGCTAGCCAGTTTGCCAGGTTGCGTTCGGCCTATCCGAGGGCCTTGGTGGTCACGGTGAGACGGGGCCGTTGATCACGCGAGTTCTTTGCGCATCATGACCGCGCCGACGATCTCCAGCAGACCGATCACGACGAGCCAGATACCGACGACGAGGGCCAGGACAGCGATCGAGTCGAACGGCCACGCCAGCACGATGAGGCCGCCCAGAACCGTGATGAGCCCGGCGAAGATCGCCCACCCTCGGCCGGGATAGCCGCGATCGCTGACCGCCGCGGCGGTGGTTGCCACTCCCCGGAAAACGAACCCGATGCCGACCCAGATGGCCAGCAGCAGCAGCGCATAGCCCTCACCGAAGTGCCGGAAGGCCAGCACGGCCAGGATCACCGATGCCGCGCCGCTGATGAACAGCAGAAACCGCCCACCCGCCGAGACGTGCAGGGCGAACGCGAAGACCACCTGCGCGATACCGCTGACCAGCAGATAAGCGCCGAATAGGGCGGCGGCGACCATGAGCGACTTGCCCGGCCACATCAGGACGAGGACACCCAGGATCGCGGTCACCGCTCCGGAGAGCAAGGTGGCGGTTGACAGGCGTGAAACAAGTGTCGCCGGAGTGTGGTCGTGATTCGCGTATGTCGCCGTCATGACGTGTCCTGTTCTGCTGACCGTAAAACAGCTACGGTGTTGTCGGTATGCCGAAAACACTGTTGCCGTTACTGGATGCGATGTCAAGCCGCGATACTGAGGAGGTGACCGAAACGCACACCGGTAACAGTCAGCGGGATACCGGGGATCGGCGTGGCGTAGGCCGGCCGCCCATTCCGGCTGGGCGCATCATCGAGACGGCGCTGACGATCGTCGACGACGAGGGTGCTGCGGCACTGTCGATGCGCACGCTCGCCGAGCGTCTTGGTTCCAGCACGGCAACCCTCTATCGCCACTTTCCCAACCGGTCCGCTTTGATCATCGACGTCATCGACCGCGTGCTCGGCGAGGTCGACCTCGATCCCGTGGACATGGACACGGCTAGCTGGCGGCAGGCCTGCCAGCGCCTTGCCCATGCGACCTTCGGCGCGCTGAGCCATCACTGTAACGTCGCGCCGCTTCTGGCCGAGCACCCGCCGATCGGCCCGAACGCGATGAGGCTGAAGGAACATTGGTTCTCGGTGATGCTGCACCACGGATTCCCGCCGCAACCAGCGGCCCACAGCACCGTCATGCTCGCCCGCTACGCCCTGGGCTTCGCCACCCAATTGGTCGCCCCGCCGGCTACGACGGCGCAGATCTCCGCCGCGCTGCGCGGTGCGGACCCATCCAGCTTCCCGGCCACCGCCACGGTGGCCCCACTGTTACCCGTGCCGTTGGAGGACTCGTTCGCCTTGGGCCTGGAGATGATCCTCGACGGGCTCAGCCAACTGCGGGAGACTGGAGAACCCTAAGTCGAGTCCTGAGATGACTCGGACTGATCGATGAAGTCGATGAGCACCCGGGCGACCTCCGGCGAATAGAGCAGGGACAGATGACCCAGCCCGTTGATGGCCACGTCGCTGCCGCCGCGTGAGGCCAGTTCGCTGGTCGACGGCGGGTGCACGATGTTGTCGTGGGTTGAGTAGACGCTCAGCGTCGGTGTGGTGACGGCCCGCTCTCGGCGCTCGACGGTGAACTCGCCGCCCTCGCGGAGTTCTTTGGCGACCTTGCCGAGGATCGGGCCGCGCCACTTCACCCCGGCGTGTGGTGTGCCGATGGTGATGCAATGCGCCACCCGGCGCTCGCCGGCAGGGGAGTGTGCATATTCGAGCGAGACCAGTCCACCGAGGGAATGGGCGACCAGTGTCACCCGCTGGGCTCCGGTTTCGGCGCAGACGCGTTCGACGAATCGGGCCAGCCGGGGAACGTTGCGATCGACGGAGTCGAACCAGGGATAATTGAATCCGTATGACGGGCCCTTGGATGCTTTGCGAAATTGCCTTGCCAGCCAAACGAAGTCAGCCCGGTTTTGGAAGTAGCCGTGGATGAAGATCACCGGGATGCCGTCACCGGGACCCAGTCGGCGCCCGATGAAGAAGTACAGCGGGATCAATGGCTGGGTGATCAGCACGTAGTACAACTCACGCCACATCGCCGCGAGCTGATGCTGTCCCGGCCGCGGAGAGACGTGCCGGGCCATCAGTACGAAAGACCCGACCAGGTAGACAAGTGCGGCACCGAGAAGGACGGCGAGTACCCCGATTGCCAGCAGTTCGGCGGCTCTGAGAGTCACGGCGAGATCGTAGCGCGTCATGGGCGCGGGGCACCGCGACGTGGATTGCCGTTCGGCGGCCCATTCGTACGGCCATCTCCACTGATCTAGAAACGTCACTGTGACGATTTGCGGAGGCTGCGGTCCCGAGAGGGGGCGGCATTGAGTCCGGGCGGGGCGGGTTGGGAAATGCGGACTCGGGAGCCCTGTGTCCCCGACGGTCTTGAGTCCGACTCTGTGGTTCCGGATTTCACCGGGCGCGCTGCTCGGCAGTCCAGGGGGGTAGTCGGCAAAGTCCCACGGTCGGCCCGCGCGGAGGGACGCAAAGCTGATGGTCGGGCGAACGGGCCAGGTCGCCGCATCACCCACATTGTGCCGATAAGCCACATTATGTCAAGCAACCCAAGCCGACCAGGGTCTGGCCCTCCACCACCGGTGAACAGCCATTTTGATCAACCTCTGGAAGAATCGGCGCATGCGAAATCTGTCACGCCGCCCGGTCATCGCCATTGTCGCGGCTCTTCCCATTACTGCGGCGTCGCTGTTCGGCGCCGGGATCGGTTCGGCGGATCCGTTGAATTGCATCAACGGACAATTCTGGGATCCGATTACCAACATCTGCCAGACACCGCGTCCGGCGGAAGACTGTGGGCCCGGTCAGTACTGGAACGCGTTGTCCAATGTCTGCCGGCCGTTGGGTCAGCTCTGATCAACGCGCGAGGGCAATGCCACGCCTATGCGCCTCGTCCGCGAGGGCGGTATCGAACGTTGCCAGCATCGCCCGGTGATGGATCGCCACGTCGAGAACGCAGCAGTCAGGCAATTTCAGTCGGGTTCTCACCCGAAGTTCGGCGAGCCGCAATGGCTCGTCGACATCAGACGGCGCGAGCACGATGCCGGCGGAATGGAGATCGTCTCGCATCGACGCGCCCTGCCCTATCCGCACGCCGCCGACGAGCACTTCGGCCAGCGTCATGGCGTGCACAAGCATTCGCCCGGGTGTGCCGTGCAGCAGCAGTTCAGTTGCCGCCTCATGATGTGGATCAGCCCGGTTGAGATGGGCAATGAGGACGCTCGCGTCAAGTGTGATCACTCAGGCCAATCCCCGCGCAAGTCGGTCAGATAGTCCGGCGTGAAGGCGTTGTCGTAGCGACCGGCGCTGGCTAGAACGGCGGACCGGTGCCGCTCGGAAGCGACCTGTTCGTCATGCTCGAGGGTGTGCGCTCCCGCCTCGACCAGGCGGATGAGCAGCTTCGACCGGGGCTCGCCCGGCCACCGCATGGCGGCCCGGTCCAAAGCCCGCGCCACCGCCGCGGTTTCGGTCACCTGATAACGAGGGCGCGTCGTCGGCACACGGTAAGTGTACCACCATGCCGCTTAGTGATACACCCCACCGTTGGCGCGGTCCATCCGTTCGTAAGTCAACCCGGCGGGACACTGCTGGGCCCGAAACCGGCATCGGTGAACTCATGCGTCAAGGGGGCTGAAGCAAATATCGTCAGACGCCAAACCGATGGAAATGAGACCCGACTGATGAATCTGCGCCATCCGCTTCTGGTGTTGATCGCCGTACTAGGCATCCTGACCTCGGCGTGCGGTCGCGGCGACACTGTCGACTCCGGTGGTGTCGGAGGGACCGACTCCCCCACGGGTCTGACCCTCAACGTCTACAGCGCCGGCGGCCTTGGCGCCTGGTATCGGGCCCGGTTCGAACAGTTCACCGAGGAGACCGGCATCAAGGTCGACCTGGCGGAGGCGGGCTCCGGTGAAACCGTGGCGCGCGCACAGGACGAGAAGTCCAAGGCCGACCTGCTCGTCGTCCTCCCCCCGTTCATCCAGAAGGCTGCGCAAGCCGGCATGCTGCAACCCTCCGACGTGGACGTCACCGGAATCACCTCCCAGGTGGTCGGCCCCGCAGCCATCTATGTCCCGATCGTCAACAACGCGTTGGCTTTCATCGCCAACCCCGGCGCCAACCCCCGGCCCGTCACCTGGGAGGACCTGCTGAATCCTGCGTTCAAGGGCAAACTCCAGTACTCGACGCCCGGCGAGGCCGGCGACGGCACCGCGATGCTCTTGCTGCTGCAGCATCTGATGGGCAAGCAGGCCGCGTTGGACTTCCTGGTGACATTGCAGGCCAACAACGTTGGGCCGTCGTCCTCGACCAGCGCGCTGCAGCCGAAGGTCAGCAGCGGCGAGCTGATGGTCGCCAACGGTGACGTCCAGATGAATCTTGCATCGATCAACAGCGATGGATCGAATTTCTCGATCTTCTTCCCCGCAATGCCCGATGGCAGTCGCACCACCATCTCCATCCCCTACGTCGCGGGTGTCACGGTGGCCTCCCCCCATCCGGTCGAGGCCAAGAAGCTACTGGCCTATCTGCTCTCCGAAGACGTGCAAAAGACGGTCGCCACCGAGGCGTTCGGTATTCCGGTGCTTGATTCGGTCGCCCGTGAGGCCGCCGGCGAGACCGGGGTCCAGACGCCGACCAGTCTGCTGAAAGACGTCCGGATGTGGGTTCCGGAATGGACTGCGGTGTTGGCCGGCATCGACGCCGACGTCGCCGCCTACCGGGAGACGGTCGGCAACTGACCGCATTCTCGCGGAGAGGACGGTAGCGGTGATCGTGATCCATGATGTCGCCAACGGTGTCGGAGAGAGCCCGGTCTGGGACGACGGGGTACTGCGATGGGTCGACATCACCGGACGCACAGTCCACGCCCTGGCATCCGACGGCACCGTCTCCAGCCACGGCACCGGCGACTTTCCCTGTTTCCTGGTGTTACGGCAGGACGGTGGTGCCGTGGTCGGACTGCGTAACCGGCTGGCCTACCTCGACCTGAAAACCGGGTCGCTGGCGCCGTTTCTCGAGCCGGAACCGGAGCGGCCCGAGAACCGTTTCAACGAGGCCGGGGTCGACCCGGTCGGGCGGCTGTGGTTCAGCACCATGCAGAACAACATCACCGCCGCCGGTGATCCCAAAGCCATGACGGCTGCCACCGGTGCGCTCTACCGGCTCAGCCCGAACGGCGCCTGCATACGAGTGCTCGACGATATCGGCCTGCCTAACACCCTGGCCTGGTCACCGGACGCCGCGACGATGTACTTCGGGGACACCTCGACCAACCAGATCCGTCGCTACCAACTCGATCCCGACGGCGAGATCATCGTCGCCGCCGATCTGCACGGACCGCCGCCGGCGGGCGGCTGCGACGGGTCAGCCCTGGATGCCGAGGGCTACCTGTGGAATGCCCGGTTCGGTGCGGGCTGCCTGATCCGCTTCGCCCCGGACGGAACGGTTGCCAGCCGCGTCGACCTGCCGGTCACCAACCCCACCTCCTGTTGTTTCGGCGGCGATGACCTTCAAACGCTTTATGTCACCTCGGCGCGATTCGGCTTGAGCGAAACCGAACTGGCCGCCAACCCGCACGAGGGCGCCGTGCTCGCCCTCGACGTCGGGGTCGGGGGGCGCCCGGCCAACCGGTTTGCCGGGTGAAGGGTCGAGTGAAATCCGGTCCGAGTGGCTGGGCCGGTGTTAGCGTCGAGTCACCGCTGTCGTCGAGGAGAGAAGTCGCATGAGTACGGCCGCTGAACGGGAGAAGCAGCTCGCATTGGTCTCACGCCTCAAGACGACCTACCCGGAGATCCCGGAATGGCCGACGCCGGACATGATCACCTCCGAGCACTACTGGGCCTACCTGAAGACCAATCATGATCAGGGCGCCCAGCTCAGTGCGGCGGAACCTTTCCTCGAGAAAGAGGAAGAGCAGTGGGAATTGATGACCTACGTGCTCTGCGAGGTCCTCGGCTGGGGCGGCATCTGGGTTTCCGAGGAGCGACGCCGGCTCGGCAACGTCGATGTGGGTCTGCCGATCTACCTCGGCCTCCCCTATTACGCACGTTGGCTCTGGTCGGTGGGCAAGCTGCTGCTCGAGAAGGAATACATCACCTGGGCCGAGTTGACCGACCGACTGACGGAGGTCCAGGAACGCTACGCCGGTGGTCTGGACGGTCGGCTCCCGCAGGCCCAACCCAGGTTCGAGGGCGACGGATCGTCGGTCAACCGCAATCGTTTCCACGTCGAGGCGGTCGGCAAGGGCGACCCGGTGATGTATTCCGGGCAGGCCGGCCCGGCCAAGTTCACGGCCGGAGACCGGGTGAAGGTGCGCGAACTGCCCGCCATGTTCTACACCCGCACCCCCGAATACGTGCGCGGCGCCGAAGGGGTGATCGCCGAAGTCAGCTATGAGAGCCCGGCGCCGGAGGACGAGACCTGGGGCCGGGAGGACGTCAAGCCCGAGTGGTTCTACATCGTCCGGTTCAAACAGTCCGACCTCTGGGACTGCTACGCCGGCCACGAGAACGACGCCCTGCAGACCGAAATCCCTGAACGCTGGCTACAACGGGTTGATTGACCCCTGCCTGTTCTCCCCTTTCCGTTCTGCCCGAGAGGAATTCACACGACCGATGTCTGACCACCGACATGACCACGGACATGACCACGCGCGCACCGTTAAGCCGATGGTCGATGAGATCACCGACTTCGAGGTCCTCGAAATCGCCCTGCGCGAATTGTGCATCGAGAAGGGCCTGTTCACCGCCGAACAGCATCGCGTCCTGACCGAGTACGCCGAGCAGATCGGCCCCACGCCGGCGGCCCGACTGGTGGCCCGGGCTTGGCTGGATCCGGAGTTCAAACAACTCGCACTGGCCGACCCGATGGCCGCCAGCAAGGAGGTCGGGGTCGACTGGCTGGACCCCACCGGCTTCGGCACTCCCAGTGACTTCGCCGCATTCAAGATCCTCGAAGACACCCCCACCGCGCACCACGTGATCGTGTGTGCACTGTGTTCCTGCTACCCCCGACCCATCCTCGGTAACTCCCCCGAGTGGTACCGCACCCCCAACTACCGGCGCCGGATCGTCCGGTGGCCGCGACCGGTGCTCGCCGAGTTCGGCCTGGAGTTGCCCGACCACGTTGAGGTCCGGGTGCAGGATTCGAACCAGAAGCACCGCTTCATGGTGATGCCGATGCGCCCGGAGGGCACCGAGGGCTGGACTGAGGACCAACTCGCCGAGATCATCACCCGCGACAGCCTGATCGGGGTCGCCCTGCCCAAGCCCGGAGTGACCGCCAACGTCACCACGAAGACCATCCCGGCCGTTCGGCCGATCGTCGGGTGAGCGCTGTGGAGAACGCACTGACGAGCGGGGACGAGGAATTCGTCATCCTCGAGAAGATCGCGGAGCGCAACCAGACCTGGCCGATTATGGCCGCCAAGTACGGCGTCGAAAATCCGCTGCCGCCGTGGAAGACAAGCCTCGACGGACTCTGCGATGTCCTGGACCGATCCTGCGCCACCGACGATCGGCTCGACTTCACCTTCAAGGAGCGCCGCGACGAGGAGGACGAGTTGTCGGCGATTCGCTATCCGAGCCTCCCCTACCCGGAGAACCAATTGGTGGCGTTGGCGCACTCGCTGCTGGCCCGTGGCGTCATCGACGAAGAGGAACTTCGGCGGCGCTTGGACAGCGTCCGGGCCCGGCTGGAATCCTGAAACCGACACTCCCCGAGCCAACGGCCGGGTTAGCGTCCGGCGGCTGTAGCGTGGCGGCCGTGAACTTTTCCCGGATGCCATCCTCTCTTGTTCTCCTTGCCTGCGCGGCGTCGCTGTCCATGACACTGTCCGCCTGCGGCTCCACGACCGACACCGCGGCGGACGCGCCGTCGGTCGCATCCTCAGTGGCCAAATCCGCCGACAATGGCTGCCCGACGGCCGCTCCGGCAAGTGGCGGCACGCCTGAGTGGACCCTTTCCGGTGCCACCGGCAGTGTCTCGGTGACCGGATCGACCGACGTGGCCGCACCGGTCGTGACGGTGGAGGCTCCGTTCACCGTGACCGAGACCGAGGTCAAGACGCTGACCGCCGGTGACGGCCCGGTCGTCGCTCCGACGGCGACAGTGTCGGTCTGCTACATGGGTGTCAACGGACGCGACGGGAACGTTTTCGACAGCAGCTACCAGCGGGGCGAGCCGGTCGACTTCCCCCTCGACGGTGTGGTGCCCGGCTTCCAGAAGGCCATCGCGGGCCAGACGGTCGGGTCCACGGTGGCCGTCGCGATGGTCTCCGCCGACGGCTACCCCAAGGGTCAGCCCAGGGCCGGAATCGAGCCGGGTGATTCACTGGTCTTCGCGATCAAAATCCTCGGCGCCTCGTAGTCAATCGGGTTCCGATTCAGGTCGACGCGGCCGGGGAGAAGCTGCCGTGGAACCCCTGCGGTACGTGCTGGGTCAGTTGAGCCGTCGCGATCGGTCCGCGCTCGGGGTCCTTCGCGTCGAGGATCACCAATCGTGAGCTGTGCTGCTCGGCCTGGTATTCGACGGACAGCAGCCAGCCGTCATCCTCCTCGGTGGCACCCGGCCTGGGCGCGAACACCGGCTCGCAGAAGCTGTTCCCGGGAGTCTGAGCCACGTAACAGGTTTCGGTGTGGTCGGCGAGATCGAGTTTGGTGATCCCGTCATACAGCGTGCCGAGGTTCTGCTTGGTGTTGACATAGGCGTACCGGTGCGGCCGGCCTTCCCGGTCGGGATGGTGACGGGGGAACTCGCAGGTGCGGTCGCTGAGTTGTTCGCGAGTGACCCGCCCGCCGGCGGTGATGCGGAATCGGGTGAACTCCGAGGACACCGCGTCCATCGGGCTGGTCCGGAACTTCGCGATGCACTGCAGTAATGCGTCATCGTCATAGGTGATGACGTCGACGATGATGTCACCGCGGTCGTCGTAGGCGTTGCTGAGGTGGAACTGCAGGACCGCATCGTGCTCGATCCGGCGGATCTCGCCGCCGTCCCTGGGAATCAGGATGAACGAACTGCCGCGATCCGGGCGGTACCGCATCCCGTCGCCGAATGACCTGAGCCCCAGCGCGATCGGAATTCCGTCCGGGATGATCGGTGAGACCATGAACACCAGATACCGCTCGGTGATGGCGAAGTCGTGAACCATCGCGACGTACGGCAGTGACACCGAACGATAGTGCCTGAGCTTTCCGCGCCGGTCCGTCCGGTACACCCGCAGGTGCGGGGTCGGAATGAACTCGACCCCGAAGTTGAACATGTCGCCGCTGCTCGGGCACAAGCACGGATGCGCGGAATATGAACCGAGCCAGCGCAACTCGCCCCGAAATCGCCGCATGCCGAGGGTTTCCAAGGTGTCGGGATCGACCTCGTACGGTGGGCCGCCCTCCCAGAGCGCGTAGAGGTGACCGGCGTGCTTGACCACGTTGGTGTTGGCCAGATTCGGCGGCAGCCGGCCGATATTGGCCAGCCATCCCCCGGTCGCCTCGGTACCCAGGTGCCGGGTCCCACTGGTGCCCTGGAAATGCTGGGTGCGCACATACCGGTTGCGGTAGCGGACGCTGCCTGACTCGATGGTGAAGGCCGAGATCATGCCGTCACCGTCGAACAGATGGTGCAGGGGGCGGCCGGTGTGGTCCTCCCAGCGACCGGGCCCGTTTCGGAACAAGGTGCCGGCCAGATCCTCCGGGATCTCCCCCTCGATCGCCTCGACGGCATAGTCGTACTCAGTGTGTTGTGCCTCGCTTGCGCCGAGGCTGCGCAGGTCGGTGGCAGCCATCGAGGCCAGCCGGGAATCCGCCTGCGCCCGTTCGGTGGCATCCAGGGAATCCAGATAGGCGCGCAGGCCCGGGAGATAGCTCAGGTCGGCCCGTTCGGTTGAGGGAGAAGAATGAACCACGAATCCTCCTGAGAACGCCGCGAGATGCCTCGACACTAACCCCGGATCCGGCGTTGCCGTGGCTAAGCGCGCACCCGCGTTCCGGCGGTTCCGGTGACGATCCGGTCGATATCGCCCAGCGAGCCGATGACGGCCTCATTGCCGGTTGCGGTGGCGAACCCGCATGCGGCGGCGACCTTCGGGCCCATTGATCCGGCCGGCAGGTTCATCCCGATGACCTCGTCGACCGTCACCGCCGAGAGCCTGGCCTGCTCGGGGGTGCCCCAGTCGGTGTAGACGGCGTCGACGTCGGTAGCGATCACCAGCAGGTCGGCGTCGAGTTCCTCGGCCAGCAGTGCGGCCGCGAGGTCCTTGTCGATGACCGCCTCGACACCCCGCAGTGTGCCGTCCGTGCCGTACATCGTCGGGATCCCTCCCCCGCCCGCGCAGATCACGATGCAACCCTGCTCGACCAGGGTGCGGATCGGGCGAATCTCGAAGATCCGCCTCGGCTTCGGGCTGGGAACCACCCGACGGTACTTGTCCCCGTCGGCAGCGATCGCCCAGCCTTTGTCGGCGGCCAGGCGTTCGGCGACATCCCTGTCGTAGCTGGGACCGATCGGCTTGGTCGGGTTGCCGAACGCCGGGTCCTCTGGATCGACCTCGATCATCGTCAGCAGGGTGGCGAACGGCTGCTCGACCGGCAGTAGATTACCCAGTTCCTGCTCTATGACATAGCCGATCATCGCCTCGGTCTCCGCGTCCAGCACATCGAGCGGATACGGGTCGACGGGAGTGTAGGCGGCATCCTGCAGCGCCAACAGGCCGACCTGGGGGCCGTTGCCGTGGGCGATGACGATCTCGTTGCCCGGTGTCACGAGGGCGATGCGTTCGGCGGCCAGCCTGATGTTGGCCCGTTGGTTCTCGGCGGTCATCGGCTCACCGCGCTGCAGTAGCGCGTTGCCGCCCAGAGCTAGGACGATCCTCATGCGAGTGAGGAGACCAGGACGGCTTTGATGGTGTGCATCCGGTTCTCGGCCTGATCGAAGCAGATGTTGATCGGACTTTCGAACACCTCGTCGGTGACCTCGATACCGTTTTTCAGGTCGGGGTACTGTGCGGCGATCTGGGCGCCGACCTTGGTCTCTGAATTGTGGAACGCGGGCAGGCAGTGCATGAATCGGACCCGCGGATTATTCGCTGCGGCTACGAGTTTGGCATTCACCTGATAGGGCATCAGCAAGGTGATGCGATCGCCCCAGGACTCGATCGGCTCTCCCATCGACACCCAGACGTCGGTGTGGATGAAGTCCACTCCCTCGACCGCCTTCGCGACATCGTCGGTAATCGTGATCCGCGCGCCGGACTGCTCGGCGAACCCTTCGCACATCGCAACCAGATCCTCGGTGGGCTGCAGTTCCGTGGGCGCGAGGATCCGGACGTCCATGCCCAGTTTCGACCCGACCAGCAGCAGCGAGTTGCCCATGTTGTTGCGGCCGTCGCCGACGAAAACGTAGGAGATCTCGTGCAGTGGTTTGGAACAGTGCTCGGCCATGGTCAGCACGTCGGCCAGCATCTGGGTCGGGTGGTACTCGTCGGTGAGGCCGTTGAACACCGGGACACCGGCATATTTCGCGAGTTCGTCGACGATCTCCTGCCCGGCCCCGCGGTACTCGATCGCGTCGTACATCCGGCCCAGAACCCTGGCGGTGTCCTTCATCGACTCCTTGTGCCCGATCTGTGACGAGGATGGGTCGATGTAGGTGACATGCGCGCCCTCGTCATAGGCGGCGACCTCGAACGCACACCGGGTTCTGGTGGAGGTCTTCTCGAAGATCAGCGCGATGTTTTTACCCTTGAGGCTGTCCCGGTGAGCGCCGGAGTACTTGGCCCGCTTGAGATCCCGCGCCAGGTCCAACAGGTAGATCAGGTCGCGCTCGCTGTGGTGGACCAGGCTGAGCAGGTTGCGGTTCTGCAGGTTGAACGGCATGAGTCTTCTCCTGAATGGTTGAGTTGTCAGTAGGCCGGATCGCGCAGGATGGGGCAGGTCATACAGCGACCGCCGCCACGGCCGCGGCCCAGTTCGCTGGCATCGATGGTGATGACTTCGATTCCGGCTTTGCGCAGTGCGGTATTGGTCAGGGTGTTTCGGTCGTAGCCGATGACCACCCCCGGTTCCACCGCCACGACGTTGTTGGCGTCGTTCCACTGCTCGCGCTGCACCCCGTAGATGTCGCCGGCGGTATGGACCACGCGGAACTTCACCCCGAGGGCGTTGCCGACCACGTCCACCAGGCTTTTACTTTCCATCTCGACGCTCAGACCGGCCGGTGCCTTCGGATCGGGCCGCAGGGAGACCGGCCTGACGTCGTCGATCACGGGGGCATAGGCCGTCAGCACATCCTGGTCGCAGAAGGTGAACACCGTGTCCAGATGCATCGCGGCCCGGCTCCTGGGAAGTCCGGCGATGATGACCCGCTCTGCCGCTTCGGCTTCGAAGAGGTTTTGAGCCACCTTCACGATGGCCTGTCGGGAGGACCGCTCCCCCATTCCGATGAGCACGGTGCCTTTGCCGATCGGCATGACATCGCCGCCCTCCAGCGTCATTGCGCCGTAGTCGTGCGGCTGACCGTCGGGGTCGCCGAGCCATACCTGGTAGTCCTCGCCGGCGAAGGCCGGGTGGAACTTGTACACCGCGGTAGCCAGCAGCGTCTCCTGCCGGCGGGCCGACCAGTACATCGGGTTCAGCGTGACGCCGTTGAAGACCCACGATGAGTTGTCCCGGATGAACTGGGTGTTGGGCAGCGGCTTGATGACGAAGCCGGTGTGGCTGATCTCGCCGAAGGCGGTGGTAAACGGACCGGCCACCTCGTCGGGTACCTCATGAAACGGGATGCCGCCGATCAGCCGTTCGGCGAGGTTGGCCGCTGGCATCTGATCGAGCCAGGGCCGGACCTCCTTGGCGATGCCGGCGCCGACCTGCGAGGCTGTGATCTTGCGGTCCAGCAGCCACCGGCGTGCGTCGGGATCGCCGACGACATCGGTCAGCAAATCGCCGAAGTCGAGCACCTCGACCCCGCGGTCCGCCATCTTGGTCACGAAGTCGAAGTGGTCCCGGCGGGCCTGCTGCACCCACAGCACATCGTCATAAAGCAACTCCGCGGCCGAATCCGGGGTCAGCCGCTCGTGGGCCAGCCCCGGCGCGCACACCAGGACCCGCCGCAGCGTGCCGATCTCCGACCACACCCCGACCCGGGGTTCCTCGTCAGCCATAGCCACTGTCTTTCCCTTCTGGTGATGGCAGCCGGCGTCGACCGATTGCCAGTTCCCCGTTGGCGATCAGCAAGACGGCCAGCACTGCCGACGCCGCGACGACCGCGAAGATGATCGGCTCGGCCTTGGTGAACACCGGAAGCCCGTGTTGTCTGCGGTCATGAGAAACCTCCGGTGCTGAGTTCAAGCGCCTAAGACGGAAGGTAGTTCGTGCTGTGGCAAGACGGCACCGATTCGACGACCGGCAGCGTGACACCACCGGGCCCGAACGCGTGCGTCCCGGCGGCTGTCGATCTTTTGGCGGGCGGGGCGATCGAACTCTGACGAACGCCGGTCAGGCGGCGATGACGCGCAGTTGGGACCAGGGGATGTGGTTCATGTCGTAGTAGTCCCAGGCGAATCCGGCGTTGGTGTAGACCGCTCCCGGGTTGGTGGAGGTGGCCTCGGGCAGCGTTTCGAAGGTGAAGGCCATCCGGGCTGAGCCCTGGTCGACGACGTAGGCACCGTGGGTCTGCAGGGTTTTGGCGATCACCTTCTCTCCGGCGGTGATGCCGGGGATGGCGTCGACATCGATCGCGGGGTCGAGTTGGATGCGGTAACCCTCGGGGATCGGGGTCGCGACACCGGCGATGTTGGCGCCGTCGGACTTGATCGCCGGCCCGACGAACCCAGGACCGGCGATATCGGTGGAAAACACCAGGGCGTGGCCCAGACCGGTGTTGGCCGCGACCGCGGCATCGAACTCCGCGGCGGTCACCACACCGGCGGCCCGGGAGATGCCGGTCGCGGTCGCCGAACCTGTCTGATCGATCCCGTTACCGTTGAGCGCGGTCCGCCCGCCCCAGGAACCGGTCCAGGTGTCGGTGGCGCTGGTGTATTTGGCCTGCCAGATCCCGAAGGCCTGGCCGGTGACCGGATCCAGCACCGCGATTTGGCTATCCGAACCCGGCGGAACCCGGGTCCCGCGCGGCAGCGCAACCGTGTAGGACCCGAACGGATCGGCACCCCAGGCCTTGGTGAACCCCACGTCATAGCGCGGCGTGCTGGGGGTGATCGCCGAGGCCGGCACCAGGGTGACCCCGTAGTTGTACAGGTTGGCCACCCGCTTGGCCCCCGGCGCCGACAGGTAGGACACCCAGGTTGCACTCTCGGCGGCCAGGGTCGGGGTGGCCACGATCGGCGTCCACAGCCAGTCGGCCTGCTGGAAGAAAGGCACGGCGGTGTTGTTGACGGCGGTGTTGGTTGTTGTGATTGTCTGTGGCACCGCTGTTTGGCTCACCGGCAGCATCCGGGAGAACGCCGACTCGATTGCGCGCCCGATGCAGGTCAGCATCCCGGCGAGGGTGAACGGCAGCTTTGCCGGCGCGGCCGGCGGAAGGGCGGCGGAAATACCCGACACGGTGGCCAGTGCGGCGCTGGGCGGCGCGACGACACTGCTAACCGGCTGTGCTGCAAAGATATTCACCGGCGGTCGCGGCGCCAGCGCGGTGCTGATCGCGGTACCGGCCGGTATGGCAGCAGCCGCGGCGGGGATGACGGCCGGACTGCTGGGAGTCGTCGCGATGACCGGTTCGTTCCGGTTCGGGCCGGCGGGGACGGCCGGAATGGTGGGACGCGGCCCTCGGGCCCTGGACAGCGGGACCCGCGCCGAGGTGTCGGTTTTGCCCTGTGTCGTCGCGGCGGGATTGGCGAGGTTTCGGCGCGGCCCCGGGGATCGGGTTCGGTCGGCGGTGCTCCGTTCGGTCCCGGGTCCGGCGGATGTCGATGTCTCTGTGGTCGCGGGCTGTCCGGCATCCGGTGTTTCGGCTTGAGCGATGGCGGTGCTTGCCGCCAGTGCGGCGCCGATTCCCAGTGTCACCGCCAACGCGCCGCCGACGCCGGTTGCCTGTGAGTGCTGCCCTCGTCCCACGGCCAGCCCTCCGTCCATGTAGTTCGACGGCCTAAATCACGCTAAATCCCGAGATTCAATCGCGATTTAATCGAGATTTAGATCCATCAAACACAGATCGGACTGTCGATACAAGCTGAATCGACGAAAGAGCCGGCTATCCCGGCGCGTAGCCGCGCTGAAGTGCCTGGTGCAGGGCTACGCGGGTCGGCTGCCGACCTCCAGGGCAGCCAATTCCGACGTTCCCTCGAAGAGCACCCTGCCGGATTCCCGGACGATGCAGTGCAACCGGCCGCCGAGATGCTCGAAGTCGGTGTCGATATTGCGCCGCTCGCCGGGCAACGGCACCGGCAGCACATGGGGCGGCAGGTGCCGACCGTCGCCTTCCAACTCGATCTCGTACCGCGGCGAGCGTCCGCGGATAGACCACTGGTTGTCCCCGACGCGTGAGCGAATCAGCAGTGGCGGGGTCATCCGGATCACCTTCGTGCCGACTCGGATCACCACACCGTTGACATCGCGCGCGATCGGGCCCAGCGACAGCAGGCCGCCGGAGAACGCGACACAGACGTCGGCATCGCCGAAGTCATGTGCCTGACCCCACCACCAACGCAGCGGAAAGCCGGCGCCCCAGTTGCGCTCGGCGTAGAGCTTGGCGTTCTCGAAGGTCCAACTGTCCCCCGCATATGCCACCGTCCCGCTGGCCCGCCCACCGAGGTAGTACGGGTGCCAGTACTGATTGAGGAATGGGATCGCCGAGAACATGCCGCCACCACCGAAGGCCTTGGGCCACAACACCCGGTCGGCGAACTCCATGCTCAATGTCAGGTCCCCGAGCTCGAACCGGACCCGGTCGGCACCCACGGTGAAGGTGCCGGCGTGGTCGCCCGCGGTGACCCGAAACGGCGCATCCTCCGCCCGCGCCCCGGACAACGCGGCCGAGCGCACCACCCCTCCCGGGTGTACACCGACCGCCGTGGTCGACCAGTCGCCGTCCGGATGCCGGTTCACGCTGCACAGCGCGATCAGCACACGGCCGCTGGCCTCGTCGGAGACCCGCCAGAACCAGCCCTCCATCTCGGTTCCGTGCGAGGGCAGTGGGTTACCGAACGGGATATCGGCTCCAGTACGGCGGTAGGCGTTGACCAGTGGGTTGCGCATCGTCTATCTCACCTTCGCCTTGAGGGATCCGTCCAGATACTCCGCCCGGCAGGCCCGGCGGGCCAGTTTGCCGCTGGTGGTACGCGGGATGGCGCCGGCCGGCAGCAGCATGACATCCGCGGCGGTCAGACCGTGCCGCCGTGCGACCGCACTGCGGATCGCTTGGACGGCCGGCGTGGGGTCGGATTTGGTTGTGCCGGGGGCGCGCTCGGCGACGATCACCAGATCCGGTGCGGTGAAGGCGGTCACATAGCCGCGGCGCACCAGCGGTGAGGCCTCGGCCGTGGTGGCCTCGATGTCCTGCGGGTAGAAGTGGCGGTCCTGCACGGTTATCAGGTCGACGATGCGGCCGGTCACGTAGAGGTCGCCGTCGACGAACATGCCCAAGTCGGTGGTCCGCAGCCAGTCGGCATCCGCCGGGACTCCCTCGGCTCGGCTTCCGGCGGGTAATCGGGACGCCAGCCGGGCACCGAAGATTCTGCGGGTCTGCTCCGGTCGGTTCCAGTAGCCCCGGCCCACATTGGTGCCGTGCAACCAAATTTCCCCCACCATTCCGTCGGGGATCTCCTCGCCGGTCTCCGGGTTCACGATCACCACCCACAGGCTGCGGGCCGCCTGTCCGCACGTCACATGGGCGACTGCGCTCGGCGCCGCGGGGTCGACTCGGACCGCCTCGCCGGCCGCGAGGCGCTCGGCGTCGAAATAGGAGGCCGCGGGCACCGCGTCCGGGGCGATGGTGGCCACCATCAGGGTGGCCTCGGCGATCCCGTAGGAGGGTTTGATCGCGGTAGACGGAAGGCCATGCGGGGCAAAGACTTCGGTGAAGGACTCGATGGCGTCCATGCTGACCGGTTCGGAGCCGATGATCATCACGACATTGCTCAGGTCGATATCCTCGCCAGGCTGTGGCCGACCGCGCTGGGCCGTCCACTCGTAGGCGAAGTTGGGGGCGGCGGTGACCACCCGGCCTACCCGCGACCCGTCCGACAATGCCTTGATCCAGCGCTGCGGACGGCGGACGAATGCGGTGGGCGACATCAGCGTGGAGTGCCCGCCGTAGGTCGCGGGGAAGCCGATCATCGACAGCCCCATGTCGTGGTAGAGGGGTAACCAGCTGACGCCGTGGGTGTTCCGGTTCAGCAGGTCGATGGCGAATATCATCTGCACCAGGTTCGTCCCGACGGCGCGGTGGGTGATCTCCACCCCGATCGGCGGGCGGGTCGAACCGGAGGTGTACTGCAGGTGCGAGACATCGTCCTCGTCGATGGCGACGGGGTCGAATTCGGCTGCCTCGGCGTCGGAAATCCGGTCGATCGCCACCACCTCGGGTGTCGCGCCCGATAGCCGGTCCAGGAACGCGGTGACCGACGCCTGGGTTGACCCGGTGGTCAGCACCAGAGCGGGCCGGGCGTCGACCAGTGCCGTTTCCAGGCGTTCGGCGTGGCCGGGAAGTTCGGGGGCGAACAGCGGCACCGCGATCGCCCCCGACTTGACCGCGGCGAAGAAGCCGGCCACGTAGTCCAGCCCCTGCGGCGCGAGCACCGCGACACGCTCCCCCCTGCTGGTGGCTTTCTGGATTCGCGAGCCGATCGCTCGCAGTCGGAGATCCAGTTGGGACCAGGTCAGTTCAATGACCTCACCGTCCGGTGACCGGCCGAAGTCCAGATAGCGGTAGGCGACGGTCCGGCCGACATTGGCGATATTGCGGTCGATCAGCGAGATCAGGGTGGTTCCGGCCGGCAGAGCGACGCGGCCGGCGGCATCCACGCAGTCGTCGATGTCGAGCAGGCCCTCCGGTGCGTCGAAGTCCTGCCCCCGGGCCCGCTCCATGCCGGTGAGTGTAGGCGTGGCGGCTATCGTGGGCCGGTCCTCACCGCGCGACCGCTGGAGCAGCATGCCGAGTTGGATTGCCCGACTGGTGCGACTCGACCGATGTGGTCCGGGTCGCCATGCTTTCCGGGCCGCCAACGCTCAGGGCGCGGGCCCGCGACTGTTCGGCGGTCTGATCGCCGCGCAGGCACTGGCCGCCGCCGGGGCCACCGTCGACTCGGGCCGACTGCCGCAGTCGTTGCATGCCTATTTCATCAAGGGCGGTCGGGTCGGGGTCGACGTCGATTACGCGGTGGAGCCGACCCGGGACGGCCGCTCGTTCAACACCCGCCGGGTGACGGCCAGCCAACAGGGCGTGCCGATATTCGAGATGCTGGCCTCGTTCCACTCCCCGGAGCCGGGCCGCGACTGGCAGCGCCCCGCGGTGCCAAGGCTTGCGCTGGCCGACGCCACCACCGCCATCGACCTCCCCGAGGGCTGGATGAATCACGTCGAAACCCGGGTGGCGGCCGACGCGACCTCGGAATGGCCGGTCCAACCGTTTTGGTTCCGCTCCCGCGAGCCGATTGAGGACGACCCCCTGCTGCGCGCCTGCTGCCTGACCTTCGTCTCCGACCTCGGCATGGTCTCCACCGCCCGCCCGCCCGGCGAACGCGAACCCGGACCCGGTGGTGCCGCGAGCCTCGATCATGCGCTGTGGCTGCACCGGATGATCGACCCGAACCAGTGGCACTGCTACGACGCGGTCGGCGTCAGCCACAGCGATGCCCGTGGGCTGGCGTTCGGGTCGATCTCCGACAGTGCCGGAGTCTTGGTGGCCAGCGTTGCTCAGGAGTCGCTCTGGCGGATTTGACTGTCACGACCAGACGGGTGTTTAGGTCCGTCGCGGCACGGGAATAAGTCGGCATTCGGTCGGCAATCCACATCGGATCGTCGGCCAGGGATCGAACCCGAAAGGCGCGAACCAATGACCGTTGACTACGACGCACCCCGTCGGCCACCGGTTGAGGTGGGAAGCGAGTCTCTGGAGGAGCTGTCCGGACGGCGAAACGCCCCCTCAACCGCGGTCCTGGACATCGACGACTCCGATCCGATGGACTCCTACGAACTACCCGGCGCCGACCTCTCGGATGAGGAACTCGTCGTCCGGGTGGTACCGAAACAGGCCGATGAGTTCACCTGCAGCAGCTGTTTTCTGGTTCACCATCGCAGCAGGCTGGCCCGCGGCCACGCAGGCGAGTCGATCTGCACCGACTGCGCATAGTGGGCCGCGGGCGCGGCCCGGTTCAGGCGATGATGCGCACCAGATAGGTCGACATATCAGTGGTTCGCACCGGTGACACCGCCACTCCGGTGTCGGTGACCTCCAGCATCTGGCTGTTGCCCAGGAACATCGCGACGCTCTGGCTTCCGTCCGGTCCGTAGAAGATCAGGTCGGCCGGCAGAGCCTGAGCGGGTGTGACCTTTTGGCCCACGTTGTACATAGCCCCGGAGGATCGCGGCAGCTTGGCGCCGACCCCGGCGTAGACGTACTGGATCAGTCCGGACGCGTCGAATCCGACGATCGCCGCACCGGGGCCGTTGCCCAGGCTCGGTCCGTTGATATCGCCGCCGCCCCAGGAGTACGGCACGCCGCGCTGGGCCATGCCCCGCGCGATGACCAGGTTGACCGCTTGGTCGCGGCTCACCGGGGCGGCCGCGGCCGCCGCGGGTAGCACCAATCCCAGTCCCAGCACGATGCCGAGCAACACTGCATAGAAACGCTTCATCTGTGTAACCACCCTCCTGCTGAGACGAACAGAGGCGGACTTCGCCATCCCGTGCACAACAGTCACTACCGTCACTTGTACAACATCGGTGCTTGGACTGCCACCCGCTTATCGGGTGTGAGCTGGGCTTTTTGTTGAACTGTGACCCAACGGTGTCGCAAGTGGAGCCAACGGTTGGCGCAAACGATGCCGGGGCCCGGGCGGCGGTGCGCGACTCCAGCCCGGGCTCTCCGGGACGACCGGCGGGCGGACACCTGCGGCCGGTAAACTCCGCGGCCATGACTGTGACCGAACCGGCGACGACCGAACCGGCGACGATCGAACCGGCGACCGAGGCCGTTCTCCCCAATGGCCAGGACATCGACACCGCAATCGCGGAAGGCCGGCACGCATACGACCTCGACCGCCGGCACGTGTTCCACTCCTGGTCCGCCCAGGCCGCGCTGACCCCGATGACGATCCTGGCCTCCGAGGGCTCCTACGTGTGGGACGGTCAGGGCAACCGGCTGTTGGACTTCTCCTCGCAGATGGTCAACACCAACATCGGCCATCAGCACCCCAAGGTGGTCGCAGCGATCGCCGAGCAGGCCGCCAAGTTGTGCACTGTCGCGCCGGCTCACGTCAACGCCGCGCGGTCGGAGGCCGCGCGCATGATCGCCGAACGCACGCCGGGCGATCTGAATCGGGTGTTCTTCACCAACGCCGGGGCCGATGCCGTCGAGCACGCGGTGCGGATGGCCCGACTGCACACCGGCCGCTACAAGGTGCTGTCGCGGTACCGCTCCTATCACGGCGGCACCGATACCGCGATCAACCTCACCGGCGACCCTCGGCGCTGGCCGAACGACTACGGCAACAGCGGGGTCGTGCACTTCTTCGGCCCGTTCCTGTACCGGTCGCCGTTCCACGCCGATAACGAAGCGCAGGAGTGCGAGCGCGCGCTGGAGCACCTCGAGCGGACGGTCCAGATGGAGGGGCCGTCGACGGTCGCTGCCATCATTCTCGAGTCCGTCCCGGGTACCGCGGGAATCATGGTCCCCCCGCCGGGCTACATTGCCGGGGTCCGGGAGATCTGCGACCGCTACGGCATCGTGTTCATCGCCGACGAGGTGATGGCGGGGTTCGGGCGCACCGGGAAATGGTTCGCGATAGACCACTTCGACGTGGTGCCTGACCTGTTGACCTTCGCTAAAGGCGTGACGTCGGGTTACGTGCCGCTCGGCGGTGTGGCGATCGGTGAGCGGATCGCCCAGACGTTCGCCGACCGTCCCTACCCCGGCGGGCTCACCTACTCCGGGCACCCGCTGGCCGCCGCCTGTGCGGTGGCAACCATCACTGCGATGGAGGACGAGGGGATGGTCGCCAATGCGGCGCGCATCGGTCAGCAGGTGCTGGGTCCGGCGCTGCGGGACTTGGCGCAGCGGCATCCCTCGGTCGGTGAGGTCCGCGGCCTCGGGGTGTTCTGGGCCGTCGAACTGGTGGCCGATCCCGTGACGCGTGAGCCGTTGGCTCCCTACGGCGGGTCGAGTCCGGCGATGAATGCCGTGATCGGCGCCTGCAAGTCGGGCGGCATGCTGCCGTTCGCCAACTACAACCGCATCCACGTCTGCCCGCCGTGCAATGTCACCGATGCCGAGGTGGCCGAGGGTCTGGCAATTCTGGATTCGGCACTCGACGTGGCGGACGGCCACGTCACGAATTGAGCGAAACGGGTTGGGACCCGGTCAGGGTGCGGTCAGGCTGAGGAACAACGCTCCAAGGCAGAGCAGCGCGGTGAGTGCGAGTACGGCCGCACCGGCCACGACCGCCAGCCGGACGAACCGCTGCCGTGCTCGGCCGCGTCGGGTCCGGCGTTGCTCGGCCAGTAGGTTGGTCGCCAGCAGCGCGAAGCTGACATCAACCCACTCGTCCTCGGTGGCTGGTCCGTCGCTGGCGATCGAACGCAGGCGCTCCGGCGGAATGTCGATGCCCACCGCATTGAACTGCCTGCTGAGCCTGCGTGGGCCGGCTGCTGCCATGATTGCGCACCTCGGGTTTGACGTTCCCTAGATCTATACCCGCAGAACCTCGGCCCCGTCGGCGTTTTTCAGGGTTCCAGCACCACCTTGATCGCACCGCTGCCGCGGTCTGCAGCGACCCGGAACGCCTCGGCGGCATCCGACAGCGGGAAACGGTGCGTGATGAGGGTTTTGGCGATTTCCGGGTCCGCCGCCATAACGGCTGCGGCACTGTCGAACTCGCGGCCCGCGCGGCTGTCGTAGCAGTTGCACCCGATCAGTGACAGTTCGTTCATCATGAAAGGGATGCCGGGTAGGCGGCGGTCTTCGTGCGAGACGCCGATCATCGCGATCCGTGCCGCCGGTTCGGCCTGCCGGACAGCGGTGGCCAGGGCGGAGTCGGTGCCGGCCGCCTCGACGATCACCTCATAGCGGCCGCTGGGGGAACCCGCGCCGAGGCGCTCGCCGGCGCGACGTTGGTGCTCGTGCCGGGCGTCGAGGTCCGCCTGCAGTCCGATGGCCCGGGCCGCCGCGACAGCGAGCAGGCCTACGCTGCCGCCGCCGACCACCAGCACCCGCTCCCCTGGTACCGCCGCCACCATGCGCAGCGCATGCACACTCACCGCGAGGGGTTCGATCAGCGAGGCGTCGGCGACCGAAACGCCGGCCGGAAGCTCGACCAGGCACTCCGGCGGTACTGCCACCCGCTCGGCCATTCCGCCGTCGAAGGCCACCCCGAGCAGTCCGTGCGGGGCCGGTCCCCGGCAGCGCTGGGTGGCACCCATCCGGCATTGGTCGCAGGAGCCGCACCGCACGGTCGGCTCGACGCAGTACGCCCGCCCGTCCAGGGTTCCGGCGATCTCGTGGCCCAGGGTGACCGGAAGGTTCCAGCCCAGCAGCGTCAGATCGCTTCCACAGATGCTCGCTGAGGTGACGTCCAACAGCGGCCAGTCACCTGAGGGTTCATCGATGTCGACGACCTCTGGCCTGCCTCGGATCGACCGCACCGCGCGCATCGCGCTCCTCTCGCCGGGTAGCACCGTTGTCGGGCGCCTCGATGCCTATACTGCGCCCGTGCAGTGCGATTACGTCGTGGTGGGTACCGGATCGGCCGGATCGGTGGTCGCCAACCGGCTCAGTGCCGATCCGGGGGTGCGGGTCGTCGTGCTGGAAGCGGGCCCGATGGACTCCGACAAATTCGTCCACATCCCAGCGGCGTTCTCAAAACTTTTCCGCAGCCCGATGGACTGGGACTACCTCACAGAGCCGCAGAAGGGTGTCGGCGGGCGCGAAATCTATTGGCCGCGAGGCAAAGTACTCGGTGGCTCGTCATCGATGAACGCGATGATGTGGGTTCCGGGGTTTCCCGCCGACTATGATGAATGGGGTCGGCAGGCCGGGCAGCAGTGGGATTACGCCCACCTTCGCCCGTACTTCGACCGTGCCGAGAACGGCGCGCTGGTCATCTCCGAGCAGCGCAGCCCGCGTTCCTCGACAGCGTTGTGGCTGCGAGCCGCCGAACAGGCCGGTTACCGGTCGATGACCCCGGATGCGCCTGTGCTCGACGGGTTCTGCCAAACGGCGGTGACGCAACGCCGCGGCGCCCGGTGGAGTTGTGCCGATGCCTATCTCAAACCGGTGCTGCACCGTCGCAACCTCACCCTGCTGACCGATTCCACGGTGCGCCGGGTGCTGATCGGCGGCGGTCGGGCGGTGGGTGTCGAGTTCGACGATGCCGATGGGCGTCGGCAGACGGTCTGGGCGGACCGCGAGGTCGTGCTCAGCGCAGGCGCAGTCAACACGCCCCAGTTGCTGATGCTGTCCGGCATCGGGGACGAGAAGGAACTCGCCGAGTACGGCATCGGCGTCGTCCGGCACGCCCCGGAGGTCGGCCGCAACCTGATGGATCATCTGGTCTGCCCGATGGGCTTTGCCGTGCATGACGGCAGCCTGTTCGATGCGGAGAAGCCGCGGCAGTTGATCGACTATCTGATGCGCCGACGCGGCATGCTGACCTCCAACGTCGGCGAGGCCTACGGATTCGTGCGCAGCCGCCCAGAACTCGAGCTGCCCGATCTCGAGCTGATCTGGGCCCCAGCGCCGTTCTTCGACGAGGGCATCGGCGAACCGTACGGCCACGCCATCGCCACCGGACCGATTCTGCTGACCCCGCTCAGCAGGGGCACTGTCACGCTGCGATCGGCCGATCCGTCCGCCAAACCGGTCGTCGACCCCCGCTACCTGTCCGACTCCGACGGCGTCGACCGCGCGGCGATGATGGCGGGTCTGCGGGTGACGGCGACAATCGCGCGCTCCCCCGCGCTGCGCGATGTCGTCGGCGACATCGTTCGTCCGTTGCACGCGACCACGCTGGACGACGAGACCCTGGAACGGGCCCTCGACAGCTGCTCGCACACCCTGTACCACCCGGTGGGCACCTGCCGCATGGGCAGTGACGAGCGGAGCGTCGTCGACCCCGAGTTGCGGGTGCGTGGCGTGCGCGGGCTGCGGGTGGCCGACGCGTCGGTGATGCCGACCATCATCCGCGGCCATACTCACGCCCCCGCCGTCGTCATCGGAGAGAAGGCCGCGGACCTGATCGCCGCCGGTTTGTCCGGCTGATTCCCGATCCCGGCGGGTCAGTAGTGGTAGGTGTCCGACGGCGCGGTCACATGCACGGCCTGATCGTCGAACTCAGAGACCTCGATCCCGTAGGAGCGGGCCAGGTTGAGGATCTTGGTGGCGCGGGCGATGCGCGGTAGATCCGAGCCGTTGCGGATCTCGCCGCCGTCGCGCTCGTACTCGGCGAAGAACTCCTGGGCCCAGGAGATCTCCTCCTGCGAGGGCGAGAGCCCCTCGTTGACGGTCGGGCACTGGTCGGGCGTCAGACAGATCTTGCCGGTCATGCCGAACTCGGCAGACACTGCGGTCGCCTCGCTGAGCCTGAGTGCGCTGGAGCCGACCGTGGGGCCGTCGATGGCGCCCGGCAGATGCGCCGCCTTTGCGGCGATGGTGAACCGCGAGCGCGCGTAGGCCAGGGTCGTCGGGTTCTCGCCGAAGCCGGTGTCCCGACGGAAGTCGCCGATGCCGAACGCCAGCCGGAAGGTGCCCTTGGCGGCAGCGATCTCGGTGATGCGCTCCAGCCCGCGGGCCGTCTCGACCAGGGCGACGATCGGGACGCCGGGCAGCCGCTTGGCGGTCTCGGTGACGTGGTCGACGGATTCCACCATCGCCAGCATCACTCCTCCGACCGACGTCTTCGCCAGCATGTCGAGATCGTCGGCCCAGAACTGGGTGCCGAACCCGTTCACCCGCACCCAGTCGGACTGTCCGTCGGCGAGCCAGCGGACCACGTTCTCCCGGGCGGCGGCCTTGCCGTTCGGGGCGACCGCGTCCTCGATGTCGAGCACCACGATGTCGGCTCGCGACCGTACCGCCGCGGCGAACTTGTCGTATTGGGCTCCGTTGACCAACAGCCAACTACGGGCCAGAACCGGGTCGATGCGGAATCCCACATCCTTGGGGTCGGTGCCGGCGTCCCATCCGGTGGCTTGGTCGTACATCGCTGTGAGCCCTGGTGCCTTCCGCTGTGACAATGGTGCGGCTGGTGATGCCCTGATCGCCGCCGTGGCCGAGTTGACGCTCCATAGTCGCACTGGCGGTGGCGACGGCCAAAACCAGTCTCGGTGAACCGGCCGGGCGGGCGTAGGCTCACACCATGGTTGAGGCTGGCCGCGTGACCTCGATCTGGCGGTATCCGGTCAAATCGATGGCCGGCGAGCGGGTGCCGGTTGCCGACATCAGCGATCTCGGACTGCGCGGCGACCGGACCTGGGCGGTCCGTGACGTCGAGTTGAAGGCCACCACGAGCGCCAAACGTCTGCCCGGGCTGTTGTGGTGCACGGCCCGCTACCCGGTGGCACCGCCACCCGATGCCGGACCGGGCAATGCACCCGAGGTCATCATCGGGCTTCCCGACGGACGGGAGGTCTCCAGCGCGGATCCGGCCGTCCACCGCATGCTGTCCGAATACCTGGACCGCGATGTCGAACTTCGACCGCTGCCGCCGATGGCCGATCGCGATCAGTACCGCGGCCCGATGGCCACCAAGACCGATATGCGGACCATCTTCGGACTCGGCCCCGACGATCCGCTTCCGGACCTGTCGATGTTTCCGGTGCGCAAGCTCGCCGAGATCAGTCGGTACGCCACCCCGGTCGGCAGCTACGTCGACGCCTACCCGGTGCACCTGCTGACCGAGCAGGCACTGGCGACCATGGCCGCATTGGCCCCGGGTTCGGACTTCGACGTCCGCCGGTTCCGCCCCACGGCGCTGATCGACGCCCCCGTCACCACCGGGCGCCCCGAGCTGACCTGGTGCGGCGGCACCCTGCGAACGACCGGCGGGCTGACCCTGTCCCCGTTGATTCCCACCATCCGGTGCGTGATGCCCACCCACGACCAGCCGGGCCTGAAACGCGATCCGCAGATCACCAGAACCGTTGCCGCCCATGCCAACCGGTGCCTCGGGGTGTACGGCACCGTGTTGGTCCCCGGGCGGATCGCCGAGGGCGATGTGCTGCGGTTGGACCCGCCGCACCGTTCGCCGCTGGCATCGACCGCCGGCGCGGCGGCCGGGACGCTCAAACGGGCGGTGATGCGGACGGTGTCGGCCGCGCTGCCCAAGGGCGCAAAGCCCTGATCAGGGCTCTGATCCCGACCAGATCTGGCGGCTGACCGAAACTGTCAGAGTATCGAACTAGTGTTCGATATATGGAGATGGTAGCGGTGTTGGACGATCTCGAGGCGGCGTGGGACAAGGTGGCCTCGTTGCCGGTCGATGCGCTCAGTGCCGGGCAGGTGCTGGCGGTGTTGGAC